>Ga0265780_10003137_pt1 | contig 21927 bp, 20 predicted proteins | sample P1T30metagenome_FD_192432 | JGI IMG/M metagenome (GOLD analysis project Ga0265780, IMG submission 192432) | Plant litter microbial communities from East Loma Ridge, Irvine, California - P1 T30 | ecosystem: Environmental > Terrestrial > Plant litter > Unclassified | place: USA: California...
GCTTACGAACTTGAAGAGCATCAAGATCAATCCCCGTCCTATAGGAGCATATTACGAAGAACGATTCGCCAAGCCCATACTACGGAGTCGGGGTACCATGTCGCTCTATCGCGCAGTCGGGGCACACGCTATCGAAGTGGCCACCGATTTGGCCCCATCTGGTTCGAAAACTCTATTAGAGTTTAGCCTCGATGGCCTTCTCTTCATGGAGTATTACGCCGAGATCATCATGCTGGAGAATCTCTCGAAGATACTGAGCACGGTTGACTTGGACAAGCTCACGGTTGACCTGACAATCACCGCGGCGAACCTTCCATCGAACGGCAAGATTTACGATACTGGCCATCAAAGCTGGAGAGCTATAGCTCCTCGGATACGAAGTTTAACCTTCGATTGCGCAATGAGTGATATTGATGGCAGCGAGGTTCCTGCCTTGCTAACATGGATATCGGAGATGCTGATCTATGCTACTGCAGTCGAGCACTTCTATGGACGCAGCTGTGACTTTGAATACCGGATGTTGCGGACTGTCTTTGTGCAGTCTTCCTGGACCAGTCTTCGAACGTTACATCTCTTCCGGTCTCGCAGTCACGGGCGCAATTTGCTCCGGATGCTTCTCCGTCATCGCTCAACATTGGAAGATGTGAGCTTTTCGCATGTCACAGTCACAGGTACGAGTATAGCAGCATGGAGAGACGTATTCTCGGCAATGAAAGATATGCATCGGCTCGGGCGTGTCACGCTTGAACAGCTCGAAATACAAGGCGATCTCGACATGTCTAGCAATGCGCCATACTCATGGGCTTTTAAGCCACTCACATCTGATCGGCTGAAAGCCAAAGGGTACGAGAAGGTTCGCTCGATGCTGGACTTCGTGACGCAGCGCATATTACTTCTTTCGGGTCGAGAGATCACGTTCTGGCAAGTCCATTTCGAGGTTCCTCCATAGGAAATCTTGTGGCACCAACTTCATGAGATTGCGAACTTAGCCGCTTCTACGGATTCCAGAGGCGAAGAAGTACGTTACAAAGCTGCGATTTGAGTTACTTGTTTGGAAGCGCTAGCGGCGCACACTGGGCGAACTCAGGTAGTAAAAGAGGGTCTGACTGTAGCTCCAGTCATGACCTAGGTAATTGTAACTCTCCTGGAATCAAGCCACCCATTCAGAGTCAAATGATGTCGCTAAATGGGTCTTCTGGTACTATAGCAACATGCGATTATCGACCAAGTGCGTCTGAGTAGAACAACGAGTGCACGTACATGCGAAGTTTTGGATGCACAGCATGCAGCACGGGACTACCCCTGGTTCTATGCCATGATGGCATTGTTACATCACTCAATTCTTCACTTTTACCATTGCAAAACACCGGCTTACGAAGGATAGTAAGCATGATAATGAGACATCAGACAGTATAACGCAGATTTTCGCGTTGCCCGCGTATGCTTTTCCTCCAGTATGCAGGGCTGACCAAGCTGGTACATATAATTCGACAATGCATCATTATAATACGCTCTACTCATGGTGGGGGTCACAATTGACGTGGTAATACTCGAGCTTCTACTGGCATCTCTAGAGATAGTTTACAGGTAGCGACGCCACGAACCCTGGTACCACATACGGGGCCACCGTGCTAAATCACACCTCATTAGCAACAAACACGGGTCTATAAAGGCACACGACTTTATTTAAACCCCCGAAAAGTCTTCTTCATTAGCGATTCTAATAGCTTCAACAAGATCGCCATATTCACGATACAAAGCTTCCCGACCAGAAAGCCAACATCTGGTAGCAGCATACATATATTCATCGCTTACCATGTCTTCAAGCGCTTCAATCAACTCCGTTGATTCCCTCGAGGAACTCTATGGCACCAACACAGCTACCGTCTCGCATGTTATTGAAACGCCCATGGAAGAAGTCCGACGCTTCTTCCTGGGCAAAAGCCATACCCAGATATTGCAGTATGGCCTTGGTATGGAGATGCCCGGCGCACCACCACTAGCGGCGCATACCATCGTTGTCACCATGGATTGCGAAATGCACGAGATAGAGCCACGAGTGCTGACAGAATATGGGCTCAATACGTTTTCGCGGAAAGAAATGGCGCCAGTTCTCAGAAGTCCCGGTATACATGGGGAAAATATCTTGCGGAATATCTACTACTATCACATTCGTGTACGCGAGAACGCACACCTTATCAACTGGAGGTTCGTCCGAGGAAACCCCGAGAGAAATCACTTCGGCTCAACGCGCTTTGCCACGAAGGAAGACGCAAAAGAGTTCCTGGTCGAAACACTCGCGTGGCCTATTGATGATGACAACGAGGATGGTCCTAAGTGCCCAGTCATATTTCTCGGCCACTCAGTCAAGAACGACCTTCGGATGCTGCAAGAAGAGCTTGGTATCGACCCCAAATTCGACAGCAACGTCGTCGCCATCATCGATACCCAGAAGATTGCGAATGAGCAGGGTATTCGAAGAAAGGGCCAGCAAAAGGGCCAGCAAATCGCACTAAAATCTTTGATCCAACACTTTGGCGTGGAGTTTCGCGATGGTCACACAGCTAGTAACGATGCGGCATACACCATCATCAGTGCCGTACAGATGGTCTTGAAGAATTCGCTACCGACCGACCCAACCCGCTCGCTGCAGGACGTTGTGGACGGTGTCGCGAAGGATAGTAAGGGGACTGTTGTGGCATTTGGGGTGCCTACATGGTGCACTGAATGTAAGGTTGCCAGCCATCTTGTTCAGCCAGGATGCGGGAAAAAGTTCATTAAGATAGAAAGAGGGATGAGGAGTAAGTCTTCTAAGCGGCCATGATCGCGCTGCTTGCACGCGTCCTATGATCCTATGTTTACGGATGGGGTGTTGGTGGAGGCGTGGTGGTGGGCTGACGGCCTTAACCTCCCTATTTCTTCAAGATGTCGCTTAGTAGTCACTTCAGTCCAACAAGCTGTATTAGTTGTATTGCAGTGTATAGTATTGACACCTCACTTTATCTCGACTACCACAGCATTCACATGTTGCTCTCCTCACCAACCCCGCGGTCGCTCAACCTCTAATCCCAAACCATTATCATCCAATCTAACAGCACCTCCCCTTCTTCCCAGCCCCATTCCAATAAGTCGTCGTCACATAGCCTCCTTGATCGTTCCTCTTCTTCTCTTTAGGCCAGCAACATGCCATGCACACGAGGATGGAGAAGAGAAGCGCAACCGTGGCTGCGAGGCCGATCATGATGGCTTTGCCGTGAATGCCGAAGTAGATATACTCGTTGGGATTGGTGGAAGCGACGCTTTCTGCTGGCGAAGTGGAGGTTCCGACAACAGAGGTAGCGAGTGTTGTCGTTGCCATGGTGACTTTTGCTTGGGATAGATGGCTGTGATATCTGACGTTAGTCGTCATGGCTGTAGACTGATGATGATGGACTTTGTACCTGTGAGAGTTTTGATCTAATGCCAGTCTGACGTGTAACTTCTTCGAAGGTAGTTGACTTCTAAGGTGTGTCGGGTCGAGCTGTCAGTACGCATAGAGCTACCTAGGTACAGCGTGCTTTTATCCGTAGACTCAAAGGCTTCCGCGCACGGATTCCTCTTTTAATTCCCATTTCGACATGGGCAAAGGTCTCCTCAATATTCTGTCTCAACGTACACAACATACCAAGTTCGCTTATTGAAACTCACTGTCTACACAACTTCTCGCGAGAAGCAATGATCTTTCGGAACAACATGCGGCTCTCCTTCCAAACAAGTCACTTTGTGCATGTATACCAGTACATAGCTACGAAGAGGCCGGTCTCAGCGCTTTCTAATCTCCCAACGAGCTGAGAAAATGCCCGATAGGGCTGAACGGCCGACCCGTCAATACTTACACTAACGGAAACCTGCATGGAATGTTGATGGAAGTGTCACGCATCGTGGGGAGAAGTTGGTGTGGCTTCAATCTTTGTGAAGCAGAGTGATAAAACAATTTAGCTCGTGGGATTGAGCGATACGCGACAAGTTCCAATGTAAGCTGGTTATCTAACGTCGTTTCTCGATCCTATGTCGGGCTTCGTTGCGTCCTTCTTGTCCTGAGCTGTAACAATTCTGCCTTGCGATAATATTGTTCCACGATCCAATAAGACGGATGTCACTTCACGAAATGTTACGCGAACGTGGCACTGCAACGGCGATGCATGTTCGTACATAGCGCCGGTGAAACGGACCCTTACAGACACTGCAGTCGAGATGCTTACAGGACGTATCCTTGTCTATACATGCTTTTGGATTGGAGAGTATGACGAGAACTTAAATGGACGTTCATGGCGAACTTGAAGCCTAACGGCGGTTTAAATTCTGTGGCTTTAAACTTGCCGTACAATATCGCTCTCCATTACTGATTACCTTCAACCGTACATCAACTGTCTTACTACTTCCGGTTCACCTCAGGTAGCGCAAGATCAGAAGTTTGTAGATACCCCGGGTCGATGTCCTCTATGCATCTCCGAATCCTCCATCTCCGTGACGCCATCCGGTACATTTCCTTGACTTCTTGGAACAAGCTGCGGCGGAAGTAGAGGCTCGTTGTGCAGTTCAGCAGGTTCATGAACAACACCGTGAAAGCTATCAGTACCAAGCTCACTCATCGGACTCATGGTTCCCGCACCATGTAGTTCAGCCGAGCGTGTGGAGCGTAGAGGTGCGTTCGTGCCAAGCTCACTCACTGGACTTCTCATTCCCTCACGGTGGAGATCGGCACTGCTTGTCCTGATAGTAGGTCCACCGGAAGGCGAGTTTACATGCCAGCCTTGCGTAGTTGAAGTCTGAGAGATGGGCGAGGTGGGTGATGATAGGCTCGTTACGGCGTGCGAGCTCATCTCAGGATATCGAGAGTCCATATTGCTACCATGATGATGCGGGTCGGGTCGCTGAGTGGATTGGTAGTATCGCGAGTTTTCGCCGCTTCCATCATGCATCTCCGGAGGTCTGAAGTAGCCTGTTTGGGGCCGTGGCACTGGTATATTCTCGCTGTGTAATTCGGCTTTCGAGCGTTGACGCACCGGTACACCAGCTCCCATCTCCGAGTATCGACCGAAGCTCGAATCATTCTGTATGTTTGGTAACTTAGGCTTCGGGCTGGTGTTGCGAGAGGGTTCCCATATATCTGCTGGGGAAGCGAGTGAAGATTGGCGTTTGCGACGACGCAGAAAGAGAAATATGAGGCCAATGATGAGCACGATACCTACGGTACCGCCTGCTGCTGTACCGGCGATAGCGGTGGTACTGAGTGTAGGTGCAGCAGCGGCAGTGGCGGTAGATTGAGGTGCGGCTTTCGAGGTTGCAGTGATAGTGACATGCGAGTGGACAGTCACGCCATTTTGCCCCTTCGACGTAGATTGCGCGAGACCAGTGTCGTTCAGGAGCGGCGCCGGCCCAACCTGAGTCGTTTCTCCTTTGTTTGTAGAGCTCGGTGGCGTTGAAGTCGCGGATATTGGTGCCTGGGACGATGCATCTGCCGACTGTCCGGTTTCTGTAGAATCAGGGATCGATATTATTGGGAATCGAGTGGCGTCGCTAGCTGTAAGATTGATAGGCGTACCCGCCATTCCCGATGTTGTTGACACTTGTGGATCACGAGTCGATGAAAGCATAGTGACTGTGATTGCCGCAGTACTGCTCGGCGTTTTGTCCTTGAGTAAATCCTCATAGTTGAAATCGTCCTTGACTTTAGGGTTGTCGAAGTCCTTATTGATACTAGTACAGGCTTGCTGAAAGAGATCCACGTATTCTATTGTTACCTGTCAGTATGAACTGAACCTTGGAACAGAGTTGGATAAAAACATACCTTGCCTGTCATCCAAGCTGGGACACGCATCGAGGATACACGGGCCGTATAGTTTGAAGTGCAGAGGCACGATATCAATGTTACAAAAAGTATGGAGGCTATCTGCGCATGCACCATCCAGGACTTCGTTGTAGCTGATGAGACATTGTTTCTAGACGAGTAAGTTTCGCGACAACGATCTATGCGATAGCAGAATTGGATGCTTACAGTGCAGTCCGGGATAGGCACCAAAGGGTTCTCTGGTATGCAGTTCCTGTCTTTCTTCTGGGCCGCTGCCCATTCAAGTAGAATGAACACGACTATCAGCAGCATTTTCATTGCGACGGGTAGATGTAGTAGAGGAGATGTCGCAACCTTGAGGATCAGCCGACACAGACTCGCGCGTTTTAAGAGCAAACGCCCGCGCTTGCTCTCTCACCTCTGACCTCCCCCACTACCCAATCAGAGCACATCCCCTACCTCACCTCACACGGAATACCAACAGAACCAATCTCAACAACACTTGGCAAGCGGCTGATCACATCAAACGCGCACAGAAGATCTTTGTGTACTACCAGTTCGCATGTAATACCTAGCCTAGTACTACTTGGTCAACGGAGATAAGCCTAAACCTAGCTCGTCGCCCAACGGGCATCCGCAGGAACTGCTACACGAGTTCGCAGGGATATATTCCGAAGCAGTTCACCGGTAGAAACAGGGGGATATCAATAAAAACAAAAGACGCAATCTCAAAATGCACCTCCCCGGTTGTGGCGCGGCTCCAGATCCCCATTTCTCTCCCACTCATCCCGCTGCATCCTTTCAAACTGTGCCCGCGATTCCCTATCCTGCCGAATGTCGATGGAGTCATCGCCGTAGCTAGGTCGGCGTGCACTGTACTCACTCGCTGAGTCATCTTGCGTATTGCGCTGGCCCTGCAGGACTTGACTGCCGCGAAGCTGGTTGTTGGGCAGCTCGAATTGACCGTCATTGTATGGCTTATGACCGGGGTACCGGACGAACGTCGACATGGCGCAGTCTTCGTCGGCTGTACCGTACTCAGGAATTGGGGTCTTAGGAGTTGTAGGGCTGAGGGGGAAGGCAGTCGTGCTCCGCGGCGAACCAACGAGTGTCGCGTCGTTGTAGGTAGATGCAGTACCGTGCCTTGATGCTGCGGCGTCCGAGCCTGCACTGCCGGTTCCCCGGAGATCTGCGAAGTCCTGGATTGATGAATGGCCTCTCAGGGTGATGATCCTGTTGCTGAAGCCGTCAGGGTTCATAGCATCTAGCATCTGAGCGTTTTCGACGCGCAGCTTCTTGGCCTCCCTCTTTTTCTTCCACCAGAGCCACAGCAATACGAAGACAATACCAAGGACGAGAAGGGCGCCGATGACGATTCCCACAATGGATTGGACGTTGAGCTTGACACCGGGTGGAGCAGGCGCAGCATTCTTGGGGTCACTAGCGGTCGAGTCGGGTGCGGAAGGGAAGGTGACTGGAAGATAGGGCTCCCATCGTTTCGGTATATCGATGAGCTCTTTGTCCACCTTCTTACAGTGGTAGAAGAGACTATCCAGGAACTCTGTAGCGAAGTTAGTGGTGAACGACTTCGATTTGAACTTCACATAACACGACTTACCTTCCCTGCCAATGTCACCGTAGCAAGCGTCGAGAACGCACTGCTGGTTGAACTCAGTATTGTGTTCAAGCGAGTTGCTGGCCTTGCAGATGCAGTCTAAATCGCCCATGACACATAACGCCTCGCCCTGTGGCTTTGTCGTCATGCATTTCTGTGGGATCTAGTATATATTAGCAATTGTGTCGAAGAGTGCAAACGGTGGCGCATACTCCGCAGATTGGTATCTGCCCATCGGCCGGACCCGTCGGAGTTGGCATGACTGTAGCTGTCGAATTGGTGATCGTGGTGGTGAGTCGCGTCGTAGTAGTCTTCCGTGACGCCGCGGAAGTGGTCGCGCTTGTAGCCTGAGTCAGTGTACCCGGTTGAGTAGACGTACTAGGTTGAGAGCTCGTGGTGGTGGTGGGCTGCGCAGTGGTAGAAGTGGAGACTGGGATATGCGGATTGTACTGAGCCCAGGCTCCAGTGAGATCGATCAAGGTCTTACCAATACAGCCTGAAGAGTACTGCTTGAGAAATACTAGCCAATTGTGGGTTAGCTCTCTCACTCATTTCCTAATTCCCTTACTTGGGGCGCGGGCACGGTACGCACGCCTTCTTTTGTCGTCACCGACCAATTCCCTCAATATGCAATCGGCGGAGAAGTACTGGTTGCGGCCAAACTCTTGTGTCTTGTCACAGACGCATCCAAAATATCCAAGAGTGTCCCCGCTCTGGTTCTCACAGTACAGCCATTTGTGCTCGTTGTTCGGATTGTCCGGCTGGTCTGGGTACATGGTCCCTTCTGCTTCTTCCTGGCACTGCTTGGATATCTGAGCTAGTTAGCTGATCTGCAGCAAAAAACATAGCAAAATTCCACATACTTCATATACAGGCGGTACATATCCAGGCAGGTCCATGGTGGGAGATGCTGGCGCTGGTGTATCGGAAGCGGAAACGGCATCAGGAGCAGGAGGAGTGTACCCTGAGGGGTTGTTGTTGTCCGCCATGTCTCAACTCTGCAGCAGTGAAGTACTCAAGATGTGAAGAAAGATGTGATGAGAGATGTTTGTTGATTCACAACTTCCACACCTTCCAACGTCCTCGTTTAGCCCCCTCAGTACGGTGAGTGAGCGCCGGTCAGGCGATCCGATGTCGGTGACAGAGCCGTCGTCAGAAACTTATCTATATACCCGTAGCGGCGATACTTCACAGCCTTTCTAGAGTAAGTCCAGGGAATCATGCGGTTATAGTTGAGAGATCAAGGGCCGAAGGTGAGTGTACACCGGTGCTTGCGTGCCAGCAATCAATTGCAATTCGCTCGACTCGGAGAGTGCGCATTGGCGCATTGTGGTGATTGATCGCACCTCGGACTTTACTTGCGTGGCACGCAATCGCGACGTTCGTTCAAGTCGCCGCACTCGGCGTGCTGGCAAACAGTCCTCGAACGCAAATATCTGTACAATCAGCCAATAACCATAACCATGGGCGTTCGAGACAGGAACAAGTACGAACGGAATTCCGAGAAAGAAATCGTCGAATTAGGTAAGTTGATAGCTGGCAGCACTCCTCGATATGCCTCCAAATCGATAATCAGTCATATCCAAAGAGACCCCAATGTAAACAAAAGAAACCTCGTTCTATAGCTTGTACGCGGAATCCTCGTCTTCTCGATCCGTCTTCGCATGGTATACGCATCTCGGGCGGTCAAAAAGCCAAATTGCTCCATCTGGTATGCCACCTCTTGCGCGTCGCATCTCCATCATCCCATCCAGCCTTGCTTGTCTCGACAACGCGTCTAGAACAAGCAGTCCAAGCAACAGCAGCACGCCAAACCAGCGCACAATCCCGCAAATAGACCGCCACCACCGCCATCAGCCCTCCTGTCGTCCTGGTAGTAGCCGCCTGGAGGCGGTGGGCCCTGCTGGTACTGCATCTGCTGGCCGTTGTATCCTCCTTGGGGAGGTCCGTATTGTCCTTGAGGAGGACCGTACTGGCCCTGTGGCGGTCCGTAGGGGCCAGGCTGGCCTTGTTGGTAGGGGTTCGGGCTGCCGCCGTAGTAGTCGGGTTGGGCGCCGCCTTGGTTGTAGTATGAGGGCTGCATGCCGCCGGGGGCTGGGCCAGCATCTTGGTGCGCTGGTGGGGGATAGGCGGGTGGTGCGCCTTGGTCCTGAGAGAGGGTTAGCACGTGGTTGTGGTTGCGACTGGATTGGATAGGAGATGGGAACGTCGCGCGCATTGCGACAGGAGACGCTAGCGGATGCGAGGCAGACGTACGTATGGTTTAGACATGTTGGTAGTTTGTGAGGATTACAGAGAGTGTGGTGTAAGTGGGATGGACTCCTCGGAAGGCAAAAAGACTGTTACGTCGTTTACTGGGCGGCAAGGCTGGGTAATCTCTTCCAGCTGTCGATCGAACTTTGTTGGGGGTTTGTGCCAGGTGTGAATGGCGATCCTCTGGGAAAAGTGTGAAGAAGGAAGGAATGAAGGGTAAGTAGGGAAGGCAAGGTTTACTGGAGTAAAAGGAAGGAGCGACAAAGTGGTCAGAAGTACAAGTAGAATGCGGAGTTGATCACACACCAGATGTCGCGGCGTACGAAAGAGGGTGGCTGAGCAAACGTGGCGGACCGGCTAAGCCTTGTTCGGAATAGTCTCCATTCAATAGTCCACCGTGAGCGCGAATCGCTATACTCCCAAGGCTTGTGGTACCGTGTTATCCGTGATCATGCATATAGTCGGCTTCGCAGCTATTACAGTATTTCGTAGTCCTACTAGATCAAGTACACAGGGTAGATGTATTGACTGCAAATGCATGCAGCACTTTGCCTGGTGAGTAATCGTTGCAAAACAGCGGGTACATCCAGGGGACATGTCAGAAAGTCACAAATGTCACGCGTAAGAGGATGCGAATATGTGAGAAGAAGAGCGCAGCCAACACGGGCCGCCAGAAACAAGTAATTCTCTCTCCTCCTCGTTGGGGCCATGCCACCAACCCTAACGCCTCGTCCAGCAGATCCAGACTATAATACAATGCTCTACGTTCCACCCAACATCACCTGCCCGTCATCTCAATGGTATCATATCCACCACCTACGTCCCAGTAAAATAGCTCAGGATCCTTCTATGCCTGCACGTCCAGGCCCTCGTTCGCCGGTGCCTGTTGCATCTCCTCGTCCTTGCCCGGAATAATCAGCTCCTCTTTTTGCTCGTCGTCAACAAATTTCCTCTCGCTAACGTGTTCTCCCTCCTTGGGGGCGACCCATTTATTTGTAGTGATCTTCTTCTGACCAGGCTCATGCTTATACAAGCAGCGCGCGTTAAGACATGGGTTGAACTTGCACATGATGGCACTGTGTCCAAACTTGCAGCCCTCGACAGCGCAGTCGGCGCCGTTGTGACAAGGCTTTGATGTGGGATGCTTGTAGGGGCACGACGAGGGATCGCGGCAGTTGGGCCAGAAGGCGCACTCCTGCTCTGATTGGAACTTCTGTCGCTGCGCAGGCGATGGGTGCTTGCCGACACACTTCTTGTTTTTGCATGCCGCACCGAAGTCGCACGTATCGTTCATGTCGACCGGGGTTCCGGGAATCGCAGCGGGCGACTGGTGAACAAAGTGGCAGTCGGGGTTGCTGCATCGCAAGTTGAACTTGCACATGGTGGACGAGGGATCTGGGCGGCCGGAAGGCAGTTCGACGTCCATACCGCTGGCGCTCTCTCCAGCTGGACCATCTGCCATTGTTTCGTCCTCGCCTTCCTTCTTGGTGAAAGTCTTAGCATTCGGGTTCATGCCTCTGCCGCCCTGGTGTGACCGGTCTATGCGTTGATGTAACGACTTCTTAGGTCCGCGGTTGTTGCCATTGAAGTTGGGGTTGACGAAGCCGGTTGGTTGGCCACCGGAGAAAATCTGCTGCATCATCTGCGCCTGCTGCTCGTACATCTGCATAAGGGCCATTTGCTGTTGCGGGTTCAGGCCGATGCCAGGCATGCCATTCTGACCACCCATTCCCGGCATAGGCATTCCTGGCATACCACCCATACCCATACCGTTCATGTTGTTCTGGCCCATGTTCATGTTGGCGTTGCCCATACCGCGGCCATTTGCCATTGCCTCGATTCCGCGACCGATGTTCTGGCCCCGTGGGCCTTTTGGCGGATCGCGGGCGTGCGCGTTCACACGACCAACTCCACCGCCGGCGCCACGTACGCGATGTAACACCGAGTCGCTGTTGCGGTCCATGTTCTTATTAAGTTGGTTGAGCATCCGGCCGCCTCGTGCTGGACGTGCTGCTTGGGCACCGCTGCCGTTGCGCATAGCCTTGGGGCCTGTAGGACTGTTTACGGTTAGAATCTGCAGGTTTTGATACGAGGAACGTGAGCGCAGAGGAGCCACGGCAAGCTTCGACGTCGCCTTGATTTGGCATGCGCGTGATTGCGCGGTCTCCTTGCAGTTTTTCCACGGTTGTGGAGCTGCCCTAAAGGGGCGGGAAAGTGGAGGGTTCACATACATATTGCCTTGTCCTTCGGACGCGCCTTCCATATCTGTATCTTGCGCAGCTGCCGAGTTGTCGTTTGAGGTGCTGTCCATCTGGTTCTCGATTGACTGTGTGACCTGCGCGTTGCCGCCGCTCGACTGCTTGAGGTGCTCGATCTGCTCGAATAACCACTGCGCAAACTGCTGTGTCTCTGTGTTCTCCGGGCCCAAGTCGAGCAGATCGTTTGACAGTTCTGATGCGACCTGCGCTTCGTTCTTGTCGTTGGCCAGCATAAGGAGTATGTACTCGAAGAGCGTCGTGTCTTCGCCGCCCGTCGTCCACCCAAACTCGGCGAGCTTGGGCTGGACTACCTGCTGCAGCTGCATCGCCAGCGGCGACTCGCTCGAGAAATCGACAGCCATGGTGAAGGCAGGCGTTGGTTGATGGGCTTGTCGCGTGAATTCGAGGTTGGCGGTGGGTGGAAAACAAAGAGAGCGACGAGGAACGCGACTTCCGTGACGTGTGACGTAAGGCTATCGCGGATACGGAGTGCGACGGTCGTAAGAGATGTGTCGTCAGTCGTGAAGATGGGTGCGCGTCAAGTGCAGTGGGTTGGAGCGTGGGTGTGTGTGGAGAAGGAAGCAATTGTCTCGGAGCGCCTGCTCAAGTTCTGCGCAATCAAAGCTCGGCACTTGCCGCTCCCACTAGCGCCTCGCGTTGCGTCTTGTTCCATCGCCCGCCTTCTTCGCCACCCGATTATACATCAGGATGTGCGCTATGGAGTTGTTCTAACAGCACCCAGAGACGTTGTGTGCTAGATCAAAGCGGATGGTAGCTGCTTTGTGATGCAACTTGTTCAAAACTCGGACCGTGCTGTCATAACAGCCGTTGTCACTGTTGAATACAACCAGACATTTGCAGTACATGTTGCATTTGGAGACGAGTAAGATGTTGCATCACCTCTGCCGATGGTGAGAACAGAAGTAACGCGCGCCGGCGATCAAAGAGAGGCTCTCTTTGACATTCAATGATAGGTGATCGTGTTTTTCAACAGTCGTGGACCAACTCATGGTCATCGTTCTCGAAAGACAGTACAACGTAATACTGTTCACTGAATACTCCAATTGGACTGTCACAGCATCTAGAGCGCTTATCAAGAAATTCATGTATTCGGCCGATCAAGATCACGCATGCGACTGCTCAAACTTGAGGCGTGCCTCTTCCATCCGTTCATCTTCCTCCATCCGAAGCCTCTGTTGCTCGCGTAGTTCATCTGTGATAAGAACACCGGAGCCTGTTGTTCTGCGTTCTGGAAGCTGTTCTTCACTCTCATGCCCAGTCCTCGACATACTAATGTCTCCCGACATCTTCTCGCTGTTCTTGTCGCGATTCCTGGAACCGAGCATGTTCCTCAAGCCATGACTCTTCGGCGCATTTCCACTGGAACGATTAGGCGATTGGCGAACGTAGCCCTGTGTGTCGTAGGAGATACTGTCTGTTCGTCGGAAGCGGCTCTTTGGTACCGCAGACGCGAGCCCTGGACAGCAACCGATGATGATAGCTGACATGAAGTTAGCCGAGTAGAGTGTATTGAGATGCGTTGGACTTACCTGTCGAACATTCGATGATGGTCCACATGGTCAGCCACTTTGGATCTGGCGAGCGAGGCCTTCCATCCTGGCCAACCTGCACAATGCGGATAGTTGAGAACAGTATACAAACAAGGCCGGATGCGAACAGTAGACCGCAACCGATCTTCTTTGGCTTTTCCATCTGCAGGTTCCAGATAAGCCTGATGGGTAGGAACATGACTGCCACTTGTCAGTACTAAGAATATTATCAAGTTACGCGTTTGAACACACCCATCATGTTGGTTACAGTGTCCACTGCGTATGCATAATAGAGATTCGCAGTTTGTCGGCGTGTTTCGCTAGGCGATGAACATAGAACGCCCTCACCCAAGAAGCTCTTGGTGTCGTTGCAGGCTAGACCAGGGCCCGTAATGATGCACGTTGCCCATGTCTGTGCCCAGTTAGTCTTGCTTGCTGGAGGCTATGTGCGTAAAGACAAAGCGACGTGAACTCTTACATACCACAACGCAAAAGATCAAAGTGAACCACCAGATCCAAAGATACTTCTTGGGCATTCCAGACAACAGCTTCTTGTATAGTGCCAATAGTGAGAACTTGACAAACCAAAGACATGTCCAATATTCCATTCCGCTCTGCCACATGACTTTCGCGGCGAGAATAATGTCTTCCATCATGGTGGGCCATGGTGCAATGCGACCAGCTTGGAGAGCCTGGAGTTTGAAGAAAATGGGCGTAATGACGATGTAAAGAATGGTAAAAGCAAGATAGGCAGCGAATGCAATGTAAAGCAAGATGTCCTGTGCTTCAACGGGTTTGCGCCGCCAAATCTGAACACCGATCCGTGCGATAAAGACCGTCGATGTCATCGCCAGCATGGCGTAGTCTGTCCGGAGTAAATCATGCTGCGAGATCCAGTCAGCGCCCGTGGACATGGTTGCTGAGGCGTGTGTTTCCAGTTGTCGTTCAAACTCGCACAAAGAATAACAGAATCCTTAGGATACGTTCCTCGAAGCAGTTGTGTGTCGCGACAAGACCGTGCCGTTGGAGCTGTCAAGATGGAATGAACCTAGGATTCTGATCCACGAAGCCCGACACTCTGGATTAAAGCACTTCGCAGCTGGAATTTGCCAGGGATTACCCAAAGTACAGTGCGCGTAGGGGTGCAAAAGCCCGTAAGACGCATATGCAAATTGATTTACATGGGGGCCATCGCGTGTCGGAGTGTGGGTAAGGGTTAGACGGCGACTGGATTGCCCCGGTCCTCAGTTCCCGGTTCCTGGAATCTGGTATCCCGATCGTTTCCTCTTACGCGACGTCGCGCACTCTTTTCAAGAAGTCCGAAAGTAGTTGTGATGGCCTTATTCAAGTGTTGACGCGCACGTTTGGTGTTCCGTGGTGGACGTAAGTCAGTAAGCCCCCAAAACGCCTCCTGGCTAAATAACCCTTAGCTTAGGAGGTGCAGTTCTCCGCTCGCGCTACTCCTCGTCGTGTGCTGTTCGTATTTGCGCTACAGCGTCCGAAGCGGCACGGTGCCTGACGCGGACCTAGCGGACAGCATGCTTTTTCTGTCAATGCCGACATGTGCCTGGAGATTACCACCTGGCAGCGTGGATGGAGAGCAGGCTTCGGCGAGGCAAGCCACAAAGAGACTAGCATATCACATATTGGCTCACAGACTTTATCGTGGTGCGAACCTAAACGGTGAGATTTTGGACAGCCATAGAAGTGGCTGCTCCTAGGAATCTGCTCAGTGGTAAGTCGGATGAATATGATCAGCTGCCTCCCGGTCGATAGGTGCGGGTGCAAATAGGTGTCTTGCGGTTGGCGGATGCCCGGATAGTACCTAGGTAGTGTACAGCTGGCGTGGTGGTGGCGTACATGCCGCATTGAACCGTCCCGTGGCAAAGATGAGAGAGCGGCACGGCTGGCTCCTGCCTCATCCACTCCCAACACAACCCGCGAACGCTTGCTTGGCAAGTGAATTCTTATGTCTCACTTCAGACGCTGCAAAGTGGAGACCACGAATCGCTGCAGGATTGAGGCACAGCAACCCAGCTCATCGGAAGCGATGCATCTACCCGCAGAGCCCTCGGAGAAAAAGAACAAAGATGTCTTTCATGCTTCCACCGATGTTGCGCTACGTCGAAATTGCCATGCAGCCACACCAGCTCCAGATGAATACCGCTATCAGCTACCATGCTATACTTTTGCCACGGCGCGCCTCGCGTCAATAGACTAGTCTCTACCCCACAAACTTCGAGGTTACTGTCCACTAAAAATTTGACCGAACTGTCCGTTCCGCGCCGCTAGGGTGCTATAGGCCCCGTCGGACAAGTACTGACAACACGTCCGTAGTAGTGTCGTTCGCGGCCTGGAACGAATATGGTAAACCTACTCCGAAGTACATTAAGTGCAGTGGCTCCCTGCAACTCAGTCAGTGAGCCACTCTCTCGGTACCAGCTATTTACCATCGTCCGGCATCTTCCGTATACCGGCGAACAGGGAGCATGAAGTTTACGATAGCTGCTTCGACAAGCGCCTTTGCGGCTTGCGTGCTGGCGAGTGGTTTCGAGCCTGACGACTTCAATGTCACCAAAGCATTGGTAAACAACGGCTTCGATGTCACTGGTATTCCTGGTCTGGCAGATCTGGCGGAGCGATCTTCCTCCAGTGCTTGTTCGCTAGCTGTATGTTGATACACATTTTTGCATGTTGCTCAAGATCGATACTGACAAGACGTATAGTGTGCAGCACTAAGATTTTCCTTTGGTAACGGTACCGTGTTATCGGAAGGAAGTGCAGGATACGACAGTTTCACCGGCGATTATTGGGCGGCTCAGCAAGCCGTTGTCAACCCGTTCTGTGTGTTCAAACCTAGTAGTGTTTCGCAAGTCTCAACTGTTGTGCTCCTGTCCCGACTCACGCAATGTCCTTTCGCTGTGAAAGGAGGTGGACACGCTGCCTTTGCTGGTGGATCTAGCATTGAGGGAGGCATTACTATTGCCCTGGAGAAATTCACCGAAAAGACCCTATCTGCAGACAAGAAGATCGCCTCTGTTGGCTCAGGAAATCGCTGGGCGGACGTGTATCCATGGATTGAGCAGTATGGCCTTGAAGTTATTGGTGGTCGCGTACGTTGCTTCTCTTTCCTGTTTCTCTATAGCTCCCTACTGCCATGACTCTTCTAACAGTACGCAGATCTCATCCGTCGGTGTGTCTGGATTAACTCTAGGAGGAGGCATCTCCCATTACGCGAACGCCCATGGATGGGCCTGCGATAACATCGAGTCTTTCGAAGTGGTGACAGCCTCGGGCATCATTGTGGACGTGAGTGCCACCCAATCTCCAGATCTCTATTGGGCTCTTCGCGGTGGTGGCAACAACTTCGGTATTGTCACCAAGTTCAACATGAGAACTTTTGTTCAAGGTGAAATGTGGGGTGGGCAGCGCGCCCATACTGAGGATCAGTGGGATAAAGTGTACGAAGCATACTACAACTATGCTGTCAACGCAGAGAAGGACACGAAACAAGCTCAGATCGTGTCTTTTGCGCTACAGGCTGGTATGAAGATTGCGGCCGAGGATCTAGAGTACTCCGAGCCTACGCCATGGCCAGCAGTTTTCGACGACTGGAAAGCCATCCCAGCGATCATCGACCAAACCGCCATTGCGAACATGTCAACCTTGGCCAACCAACTTGGTGCTGGGGCACCCGATGGCGTCCAAGAGACTTATTGGGACCGAACTTTCAAGGTGGATCGGGATATCTTCAAGGCGTTCATTGACATATTCTTCGAGATGGTGCCTGCGATTCAAGACGCTGCGGGCATCTTGCCCGTTCTCTCCTTCCAGGCAATCACCGTCCCTGCCATGGAGAAGATGCAACAGAACGGCGGTAACGCGCTCGGTCTTGACCCCAGCGATGGCCCAATCTTCATCTGTAATCTGGCTATCCTCTGGACAGACGTTGCGGATAATGCCCGGATCATGTCTTTCAGCAACAGCCTGTACGAGCGGCTTGTCGAGGAAGCGGCGAAGAAGGATCTCAATCACGACTACATCTATATGAACTACGCGTCGCCGTACCAAGATGTCATTGCTAGTTATGGGGCTGCCAACAAGCAAAGGTTGAAGAGCATCTCTGGCGAGTACGACCCAACGGGAGTCTTCCAGGTGCTCCAGCCAGGGTATTTTAAGCTCGAGGGAGCACCTTACGGAGCATTTCCTGCGTAGTGAAAATGTAGACAGTCAACAATAGATGTACCACTAGTGTAATATGTAATCGACAGTTGCTCGACAACGCGTTGCCCTTGCGCATGTCGCGCTCGTGAGCTCTCTCCCCATCAGTCGAATTGAGGTAGTTTTGGCACCGACCATCTCGAAGAGGCAGGACCACCAAAACAGTGCGACAATATGCGCAACGTCAGTGTTCCGCCGATTAGCGCAAATTGCAAGGATCAGATGTCGAGTGAATGTCGAAGCTTCAGGTACTTGACGTCTGCGTGAGAATGCCAAGGCGCGCTAGTCCAAGCGTTTGCTGTAGCTGCCTCCAGTACTTTCCTGCCGGCTTGCGACCTTCCATCATCGACCACACCCGTCACTGTCACCCTCGACTTGTCACAGCTGCAAGTTTGAACCGTACACCTCCATACACGATACCCAACTAGACGACAAACATGTCTCGCGGCGGCGGCACCACGCTCTACGTCACCGGCTTCGGCCACGGCACACGCGCTCGCGACCTTGCCTACGAGTTCGAACGGTATGTCTTCCAACGCCTCGCCCCAATCCGATCGCAATCGCATCGTCGTTCCGCATCGTAGCCCTCGATTCCACAGCCTTTGTACACTTCACGCGCCCCGGGTGTCGCGATCGCTGTTGCGCGGCGCAGCTTCCTCCTTCCCACAACACCCGTGCGCGTCGACGACAATCTGCACCTTCCGCCCTTCTTCCACACGCCCCTTCCAAACAAACGATCTGACAATCCTCAAGCTATGGCCGACTCGTCCGTTGCGACATTCCAGCGCCCCGTTCGGCTTCTTCTAGACTGTGAGTTGGCCCTCCCGGGTAGCAAACGACCCAGGCTCTAACAGGCCAGCAGCTTCGCCTTCGTCGAATACGAGTCTCGCCGTGACGCCGACGACGCTTACCACGAGATGCACAACAAGCGCATCGGCCGCGATGACTTGTTGAAGATCGAGGTATGTCCGAACCGCATAATGACGTGGGTCTGTCTAACCAGCTATAGTGGGCCCGTACGCCTCCTTCGGCATCATGGCGGTTTGACTCCGGCCGTGACCGTCCCCGTGGCGAGCGCTCTGAGCGTGGCGGCGACCGTGGCGACCGTTCCGACCGTGGTGGTGACCGTGCAGACCGAGGTGTCCGCTCTCCTCGCCGTCGCAGCACCTCTCCTCGTCGCGAGCGCGGAGCTTCTCCTCGCAAGGACGACCGCCGCGAGCGCGACTACGACCGCCGTGACCGCGACCGGTCAAGGAGCCCCATTGACGGCGACCGTGAGATGAAGGATGTCCGTGATCGCGAGGACGACCGTGGCGACCGTGACCGTGGCGATCGCGATGAGAGGCGCGAGCGTGAGCGCGAGGCTGACCCGGTCGGCGAAGTCCGCAAGAGTGAGGCAACCGACCCCTTCTACGACGAACTACTCTGATCACAAATACAGTCGACTCTCCTCCCCCTCCCGCTCACGAAGACCTGGACGTGGCTGAGTAGAGCCGAGTTGCGTTGCGTCTAGCAAGCAGCTTCCGGTTCACTGTCACTGTCTGCCCAAGGCTAGTATTGACACGAGTGCTCAAATTGGTTCAAGCACGGTGTTTTGTTGCGAGGAAAATGGTTTCTGGGATTTTGTTACTTTCATAAGTGGAGGCTAGATTTACTTCTATGTCCTGCCACGACATTAATGCATTCAGCAGTCGAAAAGCTCGATTCGGATCTTCTTTGCGAACGGTTACGGCGACTTCCATTCGATTCGGACTTCTCGCCTTGTTTCGGTCGATCGGTCGATATCGATGCGGTTCGAGTTCCTTGCCTGTACACTATTCGGTCGGTCCGTAGTACCTCGAAGTCTTCCAACCTCACTTTCCCCCTTCGATCCCCGTTCCGAAATCACGTTCACGCAACTCCCCCGACGCCCCCACCCCGATGCGAAAATATACGATATTCAAGGTTTGTATACTTTGCGCCAGTAGATAGACTTGTTCTGCCGTGACAGTGACTTTATATGTATACGGTAGCTTGTGAAATACAACTTCTTGACAATTGAATCCCTCAGCGTGTACCCTGTTATTAAGCTGTGTACCCGATGTCGTGGCTGATCTCTTGTGTGCACTGAATTGCTCGTGCATGGTATGGCCTGTGTAGGGCTGAATCAATGACGGCAGCAGCCATCGATTGCGGAGAGGAAGCGGCCCAAGCTCGGACATTTTCCCGCAGGAACATCAATTGAACTTCCCAATGCACCTTGTTGGTCGTCGTCGCAACGCCCATCCAATCGATCTTGCGACCAATTGAACCGGCAATGCGGCTCCAGAATGTCTCGCAGAAGACGTTGAAGACCGTTGCCGCGCGCCCCGCGCTTGCATCCCACACGCCATCCCCATTGCATCCGTATCGGCCACTTCTCGCATCATCACAACGTCTGCTCCTCCGTTCCACGGCACAATGCGCCGTTCGCTACCAGTCCTCGTACCCTGAGCGGATAGCCATTCTCGGCGGTGGCATAGCGGGGTTGACGAGCGCCCACTTCATCGCGAAGGAGTTCCCACAGACTAAAGTGGTGGTGTTTGAGGCGGGGAAGGACACGGGTGGCTGGATCAAGAGTCGACGAGTCGACGTTGTGGATTCAGAGGGAAAGAATGGGAATGTGCTGTTCGAATTGGGCCCGAGGACATTGAGAAACGCAACTGTCACTGCAGGACTGGTAAGTCGAACATGTCTAAACCATGGTGGCATTGCTAATGGAGTGTGTATAGGTACAAGAACTCGGTCTCGTTGACGACATCACATATACGAGGCGCAGCGAACCCGGCGCAAAGAACCGCTTCATCTACTATCCTGACCAGCTCAACCGCCTTCCCGCTCCACCACCCACCTTCGCAGACTTCTTTACATTATGGCGGACTGGCATACTGAAGGGTATATTGGGTGCGATCACAGAACCATTGAGGCCAAAGCGGCCGGACTCCCTGACGGATGAGACAATTGGCTCGTGGCTCGCACGAAGGGTGGATAAGAGGATAGCGGACAATCTTGTCTCAGCGGTATTCCACGGCATATATGCCGGCGATATCAATCAGCTGAGCGCTAAGACGTTGTTTAATACGGGTTGGGAATTGGAGGCGCGATACGGCAGTGCTATTGGAGGCTGGTTCCGCATGCAAAATGAACACGGACAATCGCAGCCGGTTACACTCGTCCACCCACATGATCGGGAAGTAGCGAAAGCTATGAACGAGGAGATTGATCTGGAACTCGACTTTGCGAAGAACCTGAAGGATTCCGCTATGTTTTCTTTCAGAAACGGATTGCAGCAGATGGTTCGAGCATTAGTGGATGCTGTGGAGGCGAAAGGTAACATTGAGATCAGAACAGAGTCGCCCATTCAGACTTTCAAGCCTCTCAATGAGAACGGGAAGTTGGGTGTCGAGGTTGTCTCTGGGGTACGTTCATCGTCTTCAGTTAGAACCGCAAGTACTGACAGTATACAGGCTGAAGGCTCAACATCAACTGAATCATTTGATCTCGCCATCTCCACCCTCAAGAACGACGAGATTACCCCCTTCGCCACAGTCATGACAGTAAACCTCTACTTCCCCAATCCAAACCTTCTCCCTTATGAAGGTTTCGGCTACCTCATCCCACAAGGAATTCCATTCGAGCAAAACCCCGAGCGCGCTCTTGGCGTAATCTGGGACTCCTCTGCTGTTAAAGGTCAAGACACAGCTAGCGGCACAAAACTCACAGTCATGATGGGCGGCCACTGGTGGGACGGCTGGAAGGGTTTCCCCACAGAGGAAGAAGGTCTAGAAATGGCGAGGAGCGTTATCAAGCGACACCTTAACATTACCGACGAGCCCACCGCCCACATCGCAAACCTCTCTCGCGACTGCATTCCTCAATACACACTCGGCTACGATGAACGCCTCAAGCAATTCGCGCAAGGCATGTCCAACGAGTTCAAGGGCCGGTTACGCGTTGTAGGCGCGCAATTCAATGGCGTTAGTGTAAACGATATCATCGCCGCGTCTTGGCAGGTGGCGAGGAGTTTGAGGGGAGAGGGCTGGAAGGGACGCAGCTGTGGGCTGGACAGGATTATGGATGAGAGGGAGTGGGTGATTGTGCCTGCTAAAGAGATGGCGTATGTCAAGAAAGAGGTACGTGTTGGAGACTCTGGCATGGGTCGCAGAGGCGATGGTGGGGTGT
>Ga0265780_10003138_pt1 | contig 21921 bp, 18 predicted proteins | sample P1T30metagenome_FD_192432 | JGI IMG/M metagenome (GOLD analysis project Ga0265780, IMG submission 192432) | Plant litter microbial communities from East Loma Ridge, Irvine, California - P1 T30 | ecosystem: Environmental > Terrestrial > Plant litter > Unclassified | place: USA: California...
CGCCAACAGCATCGGCTGGCGCAATGCGTTCTGGATCCTGGCCGCCCTGTCGCTGGCGATGGCGCTCGCCCTGCTGTTCCTGATGCCGGCCGTGGCGCGCGCCAAGCGCGTGGACTTCCGTTCGCAGGCGCGCCTGTTCCGCGAGCCCTACTTCCTGGCCAACGTCGGCCTGTCGATCCTGGTGTTTACCGCCATGTTCGCCGCCTACACCTACCTGGCCGACATCCTCGAGCGGGTGGCCGGCGTGGCGCCGCTGGACGTCGGCTGGTGGCTGATGGGCTTCGGCGCGATCGGCCTGATCGGCAACTGGGTGGGCGGCAAGGTGGTCGACCGCGCGCCGTTGAAGGCCACGGCGCTGTTCTCGGGCCTGTTGGCGCTGGCGATGGCGCTCGCGGTGCCCGTCGCCGGCTCGACGATCCTGTTCTGCGCCGTGCTGGCGCTGTGGGGCATCGCTTACACGGCGCTGTTCCCGATCTGCCAGGTACGGGTGATGAAATCGGCTTCCCACTCGCAGGCGCTGGCCGGCACCACCAATGTGTCGGCCGCGAATGCCGGCATCGGCATCGGCGCCATGCTGGGCGGCGCGGCGATTCCGCTGGTGGGCCTGGACAGGATCGGCTATATCGCGGCGGGCTTCGCGCTGCTGGCCGTGCTGCTGGCGCCGCTGGTGGCGCGCCTGCGCCAGAACAACTGATGCACTTTTCCCAACGCAGCACACCTAGTGAAAATATTTGGCGCTGTCATCGTTAGCTGTTGATGACCCCGAATGCAGAACGCAGCAATTGCTCGACAGAAGTGACTCGCCCGCCATCGAGCGCCCAACGCCGGCCCAGACAGTTCGGGAGCCAGCGCGACGCCACGCCGTGGAAGCGCGCCAGCCATTCCTTGAAACGCCGGTGGTAGGCGTACACGTTTTGCACATGGATGGCGCCCTCGGCGCCGTTACGGACCCGTTCGCCGGCCGAGATAAGCGAGCCACTTGCCTGAGCCACGCCAGCGGCGTGCCGGTCAGATTGTTAGCTCAGCAGTTCAATGCTCATCCATATCTAATGGGTACAGCGCCAGATATTTTTTCACGAGGTGCATCCATTCCTGCATCTGGCGAGTAGTACAAGCGCCAACATTGCAGCCGACCTACGGCCGCGATGCGCCCCCAACGAATTCAAACAAGCAATTCTTACTGAGGACACATCATGACCCAACCACAATTCGCCAAGCTGATCCTGGTTTCTTCGATCGCCCTTGCCCTCACCGCCTGCGGCAGCAGCAGCGACGACCACCATCCGGAGACGCCGCCGACCACCCCGCCGCCGCCGGCTGCGACGGTCGGCGACGTGGTCGCGCTGACCGCCAGCAACCGCCTGGTCTCGTTCGACCGCGCCAATCCGGGCACCATCCGTAGCAACGTGCTGGTGACGGGCCTGCAGAGCGGCGAAAACCTGGTCGGCATCGATGTGCGTCCGGCCGACGGCATGCTGTACGGCGTCGGCTCGACCGGCCGTCTTTACACGCTGGACGCCGCCACCGGCGCCGCCACCAACAAGTCGCGCCTGACCGCCGACGCCGCCGACACCACCGAACCGTTCACCGCTCTGGCTGGCGCCAGCTTCGGGGTCGACTTCAATCCGATGGCCGACCGCCTGCGCATCGTCAGCAATACCGGCCAGAGCCTGCGCATCAACGTCGACACCGGCGCCACGACCACCGACGGCAGCATCAATGGCGGCGCGGCCAATACCGCGATCTCGGCCTCGGCCTACACCAACTCGTTCGCCGGCACCGGCGCGACCACGCTATACGGCATCGACAGCGCCAATTCGATCCTGTACACCCAGAACCCGCCGAACAACGGCACGCTGGCCACGCCGGTGCCGCTGGGCGTCACCATCGGCGCGACCAACGGCTTCGACATCGATGCGCGCACGAATATGGGATACATGGTCGCCACCGTCGGCGGCGCGCGCAACCTGTACGGCGTGAACCTGGCCGCCACCAGCGCGCCGACGACCCTCATCGGCGCGCTCGGCGTGACCGAAGACATCCGCGGCATCGCGCTGCGCGCCGTGGCGGCGCCGGTGGTCCTGGGCCTGGCAGACGACAATCGCCTGCTGGGCTTCAAGGTCGGTTCGCCCAACACCATCGACACCAATGTCGCCATCACCGGGCTGGCGGGCGGCGAAACCCTGGTCGGCATCGATGTGCGGCCGAAGGACGGCATGCTGTACGGCCTGACCTCGACCGCCCGCCTGGTCACCATCGACCCGGCCACCGGCGCCGCCACCGTCAAGGCGACGCTCAGCGCCGACGCCACCGACACCACGGCGCCTTACACCGGCATGCAGGGCACCGCGTTCGCTGTCGATTTCAATCCGGTGGCCGACCGCCTGCGCGTGATCGGCAACACCGGCCAGAGCCTGCGCATCAACGTCGACACCGGCGCCACCACCACCGACGGCAACATCAACCGCGCCGGCGTGGCGCCCGTGGTGACCGCGGCCGCCTATACCAACAGCATCCCCAACGCCACGGCGACCCAGTTGTTCGACGTTGACAGCGCCAGTTCGGTGCTGGCGCTGCAGAATCCGCCAAACGACGGCACGCTGGTCAACGTCGGCCCTCTGGGCGTGACGGTGGCGGGCGATGGGGGCATGGATATCGGCGGCGGAGAAAACGGTCTGGTGCTGGCGGCACTGCGCACCACCGCCGGCGGTCCAAGCTCGCTGTACCGGGTGAATTTGAGCACCGGTGCGGGCACCCCGGTGAACGGCGCGGCGACGCCGGCCACTTCGGTGATTGGCAACGGCGCAGCAGGCGTGCGCGACATCGCGATCTGGCTGCGCTGATAGGAGCCTGAAGGCGGCATGCGGGCCGCCTTCGGCAACTCCTATATCCTGACCGCGCGCCCGATGTAGAGTATGGGCCCGGTCGGACGGCCGATCGGTGATCCGGCGGCCGGTTCCAATGTGATTTCGAACAACTGGTTCGGCACCACCTTCGGCAGCTTGGCGAGCTTGACCTCGACCGACTCGCCAGGCTTGACCAGGCCCAGCGAGACCGGACCTTCCCAGTCGTCGGCCTTGGTCCACAACTGCAGCGCGCGATCCGCGGGCACCTCGGTGGTGACCAGCGGTTCCAGGCGCAGCGTGTCGTCGGCCACCAGCTCCAGCACCCAGCCCGGCCCCGCAGTCTGCGGAGCGGCCAGCACCACCATATAGCGCGGTTGCTCGACCTCGAACTGGCGCACACCGACCACGGCGGCCATGATCGCGGCGGCCGCGAAGCCGCCTGCGGCCAGGGCGCGCCACAGGCCCAGGCGCTCCCACCAGCCCGGACGGGCGGTCGCGGGTGCGGCCACCGGCCCCAGGCTGCGCTCGATGCGGCTCCACAAGGCGGGCGGCGGCGCCACCTGGTCGACCAGCGCGCTCAGGGGCAGCAGCCGTTCTTCCCAGTAGGCGACGGCGGCGCGCAGCGTGGCGTCGTTCGGCAGCATGGCGTCCACCTCGCGGCGCCGTGCGCGCGATAATGTGCCCAGCACGTATTCGCCGGCCAGCTCGTAGGGGTCGTGGACCGGATTCATACCATGCACTCCCGCAGCGCGGTCAGGCCGCGCTTGATCCATGCCTTGACCGTCCCCAGCGGCGACTTGAGCCGTTCGGCGATCTCGCTGTGCGAAAAGCCATCGACATAGGCATGCAGGATGCTGTTGCGCTTTGCGACGTCGAGCCGGTTCAGGCAGTCGTGCAGGCGCCCCATGTCCTGGCGCAGTTCGAAGGCATCCTGCATGCCGGGATCGAAGGCATCGGTGCTCAAGGCATCCAACGCTTCCTCGTCGACGTTGATTTCGCGGGCGCCGTCGCGCACCGCGTCGAGCGCCGCGTGGCGCACCACGGTGTACATCCAGCCGCGGCCCGAGCCGCGGGTGGCGTCGAAGCCGGCGGCTCGGGTCCAGATGCTCACGAAGGCGTCGTGCAGCACGTCCTCGGCCGCCTGGCGCTCGCGCACGATGCGCAGCGCGACGCCCAGCAGGCGCGGGCTTTCCTGGTCATACAGGCGGCGCAGCGCTTGCCGGTCGCCGCGCGCGCAGGCCGCGAGGTGCGCTTCATAGTCGAAGTGGTCGGGTGCAGTCGTCACGAAGGGCCGTTCTCGGGTGGATGGGCCGGGACCTGCCGGCTCCCGATGAACGGCAATTATAGTTGGGCAGGCGAAAGCGGCTTGCACGCTTGCGCGTCAGCGGACACCCGCCGCCCCGCCGTCGCCGTCGCCCTGGCGCTGGCGGTCGAGCGCCTGGCCGACGCTGATCGCCAGCTCGGCCAGCTGGAAGGGTTTGCGCAGCACCACGCCGTCGCCGATCACCTGCTCGATCGCCTTCATGTCGGCGTAGCCGGTGGCGATGATCGTCGGCAGGCCGGGGAACATCGCGCGCGTGCGCTGCACCAGTTCGGCGCCGGTCATGCCCGGCATCAGGTAATCGGTGATGAGCAGGTCGGGCCGCTCGTCGTGCAGCGCACGCAGGCCGGCCTCGCCGTCGGGCGCCTGGCGCACCGCATGGCCGAGGGCTTCGAGCGAGGACACCATCGACTCGCGCACGAAGGCGTCGTCCTCGACGATCAGGATGCGCGCCGCCTGGCTGACCGCCGGCATGCGCGCCGGCGGCGCCGGCTCGGCGCCTTCCTTGCCGCCCGCCGTGCGCAGCCAGATTTCCACCGTGGTGCCGACGCCCGGCTCGCTGAGGATGCGCGCGCCCCCGCCGGACTGCTGGGCCATGCCATACACTTGGCTCAGGCCCAGACCGGTACCCTTCACGCCCTTGGTCGTGAAGAAGGGCTCGAACACCTTGGCTACAAGGTCGGGCGCCATGCCTTCGCCGCTGTCGGTGACGCCGATGCGCACGTAGTCGCCCGGCGGCAGGAAGTCCGGCGGCGGCTCGCCGCAGGCGGCCACGAACGCCAGCTCGCCGCCATCCTGCATTGCGTCGCGCGCATTGATGGCCAGGTTCAGGAGCGCCATCTCCATCTGGTTGGCGTCGGCCAGCACCGGCGGGCAGTCCATGTCCGCCTCGAAACGCAGCCGGATGCGCGAACCGAGCGACGTGGCCACCAGTTCGCGCACGCCGTCGAACAGGGCGCCGATATCGGTCTCGCGCAAGTCGAGGCTCTGGTTGCGGGCGAAGGCCAGCAACTGGCGCGTGAGTTTGCCGCCGCGCTGGCAGGCCTTGCGCGCGATCTCGGCGCGGCCCTTGGCGACCTCGTCCTTCGACATCAGGAGGATCAGGTCCATGCTGCCCTGGACCACGTTGAGCAGGTTGTTGAAGTCGTGGGCGATGCCGCCGGTCAGGCGTCCCACCGCTTCCATCTTCTGGTATTGCGCCATGGCCTGCTGCACCCGTTCGCGCTCGATGATCTCGTTCATCAGGCGGTCGTTGGCCTGCGCCAGCGCGCGGGTGCGTTCATCGATGCGCGATTCCAGCGTCTCGTTCAGCGCCACCAGCTCTTGCCGGCTGTGCTGCAGGCTGGCGGCGGTGCGCTCGCGGTCGGCCAGCAGGTCGCGCGCCTGGTACTGGCGGCGGCGCGCGCGCAGCGCCGAGACGGTGGCGCTGCGCAGGGTCTGGACGTTGAGCGGGCGCTCGAGCAGGATCACGTTGCCCAGGTCGCCCAGGCGCTCGCGCGCCGCACCCTGCTGCAGGCCGATCGTCTTGCCAAGCAACACAACGAAGGGAAAGTCGGACCAGGGCTCCTGGCGCCCCAGCCAGGCGTGCAATGCCGCGACATCGACGCCATTCAGCGCTTCCTCGGCCAGGATGGCAGCGCCCGCCCCGTCGCCGATGGCGCTTGCCAGCTCGCCAAAATCGCCGGCGACCTCGCATCCGAGGCCGTCGCGCGCCAGCACCGAGGCCATGACTTCGGCATCGCGCCCGAGGGGCGCAAAGATCAGTATCCGCTCTTCGTGCAGGCTATTCCGGTGCATGCCCGGCCTGCGCCATCATCGGCGTTCCCCCACGATAGGTCGGCATGCCGGACAGCACGCCCTCGAAACCTTCCAGCGCGGCGCCGATGTGCACCCCTCCCTCGCCCAGCAGCAGCTCATGGATGGTCGTGGCGTGCTCGGTAGTGCGGCTCTTGATGACGCTGATCGCGCGCCGCACTCTGCCGCCCGCCTCGAAGAAACGCAGCAGCACCGTGCTGTCGCTCAGGTAGCTCAGGTCGACGTCGGTGCGCGCCTCGGTCATCAGGCCATGCTGGCCGAGGATCATCACCGTCGTCACGCCCTGCTGGTTCAGGTAGGACAGCAGTTCGTGCATCTGCAGGATCAGGAAATGCTCACCCGGCATCGCCTGCAGATAGGCGTTCAGGCTGTCGATGACGATGAACCGGCTGCGGCGCTGGTCGACCGCATCGCGCAGCTTCTGGGCGAATTCGCCGGGCGACAGCTCGGCCGGATCGAAGTGGTCGATGGTGAGCTGGCCATTCTCGAGATAGGGACGCAGGTCAAGGCCGAGCTGGATGCTGCGGGAGAAAAAGGTGCCGAGCCCCTCGTCGAACAGGTAGTACGAAGCCTTTTCGCCGCGCTGCAGCGTCGACAGCAGGCAACGCGTCGACAGCGTCGTCTTGCCGATGCCGGACGGCCCCACCAGCAGGGTATTTGTGCCGCGCACCAGTCCACCGCCGAGCAGCGCATCGAGGCCGTCGGAACCGCTCGAGCCGACCTCCGGCGTGAAATCGCGCACGTGTTCGGCGGCGACCAGGCGCGGATACATGACGATGCCGCCGGTGTCGAGCGTGTAGTCGTGGAAGCCGCCGCGGAAGCGGATGCCGCGCATTTTGAGGACATTGACACGGCGCCGCTCCTTGCCGTATTCCCTGGTGAGCTGCTCCAGGCTGATGACGCCGTGGGCCAGGCTGTGCAGGTGCTGGTCGGATTCGGCGGTTTTGTCGTCAAGCAGCAACACGGTGCAGTCGCGCGCCGAGAAGAACTGCTTGAGCGCCAGGATCTGGCGCCGATAGCGCAGCGGGTTCTGGGCCAGCAGGCGCACCTCGGACAGGCTGTCGAACACGATGCGCATCGGACGCAGGGCGTCGACCTGGTCCATCACCTTGCGCGTGGTTTCGCCCAGCTCCACTTCGGATGGATGGAATACCGACTGCTGCGAATCTGGGTCGAGGTCATCGTCACCGGCCAGTTCGACGATTGCCAGAGCGCCCAGGTCCCAGCCATGGCTACGACCCACCGCGAGCAGTTCATCGGTGGTCTCGGACAGGGTAACGTACATACCGCTTTCGCCCCGGGCCACACCGTCGAGCAGGAACTGCAGGCCGAGGGTGGTCTTGCCGGCGCCGGGAGAGCCCTCGACCAGGTACAGGCGCTTGGGCGTCAGCCCACCACCGAGGATATCGTCGAGACCGGGAATGCCGGTCGATGTGCGGTCGTTCATGAAGTAAAGCCTTGTGTATCGGCCGGTTCACGCGCGCCCGCACCTGCGCACGAGGGACGGAATGGGGATGGCCTGGGATGGGAAGCGTCGCGCGACGCAACCGTGACGCAACGGATATTGCTGTGATTATATCCCTATCAAGGCTGGACCGGGACAGTACAGCGCCAACCGTGCTACACTATCGCTTGTGCGGCATCGATCAAGCCCCTTGTGCTTCTTGCGTTGGGCTGGCGACACGAGATTGCCTCTGGTAATTCCTGATTCCGTCCCCATATCGTGTTCCTGCGGACGAATACTGCGCCAGCAGCGCAGCCCTGAAACGCGACGCGGAACGCGGGCCGTCGCACCCAACGAAGTAACCGTCATACCTGATATCGAATCGCAGCCGGCCACGTGTGCGGGCTTTCTCATTCCCCGGCATGGCGCCTGCGCCGCGCCGCCACGGTCACCTTACACAGCCTGCTTGCGCGGGCCGCCTCACCCGCCTGCCCGGGCGCCTTCGCGCCAGGCCGGCCAGATATTCTCGTATTCAAACTAACAGGAGCCCCATCATGGCAAAAGAAGAACTCATCGAAATGAATGGCGTCGTCGCTGAAGTGCTGCCCGATTCGCGTTATCGCGTCGATTGCGAAAACGGCCACAAGCTGATCGCCTACACCTCCGGCAAGATGCGCAAGAACCACATCCGCATCATCGCCGGCGACCAGGTCAGCCTGGAACTGTCGCCCTACGACCTGAGCAAGGGCCGCATCACCTTCCGCCACCTCGGCAAGACCGGCACCGGCCCGCGTCCTCCGGTGAACCGCGCGGCGCGTCGCTGATCGGCGCCAGCGCTCATCGCCAGGCAACGCCACGCCCAGCGTGGCGTTTTCATTTGTGCGCGCACTTCCAGTGTCCTGGCTGGCAGATCGTCTTCGCAGCGGGTTATCATCGCCGGACGCGCGGATGCCAGCCGAACCATCCGCACTCGACAGTCAATGATGCAAAGGTGTTGTGAGATGCAGATGCGGCAACGACGCAGCGATGAAACCACCGCGAACGCCGTGGCGCGCGGCCTGAACATCCTGGCCGTGCGCGATGCGGTCCAGGCGCGGCGCTATATGGAACACAAGAACGTTCCTTCGTCCGTGATCGAGCGCGTCCTGCAGCGTCCGGACGCATGCCGCCGGCTGACGCCCGAGCAGGAGGTGTCCGAGGCGATCCTGCCGCAGCCGCGCGGCGGCCGGTTTCCGCATTGAGTTGCGGCGCCTAGCGCACCGGCACCGGCACCGGCGCCAGCGTGCGCAGGCGCAGCGCGATCAGCAGGCCGATGCCGAGGATCGCGCCCAGCAGCGCCACCACCCCGGGCCAGGCCCAGTGCTCGTACACATAGCCGGTGAACCACCCCACCACGCTCGATCCGAGATAATAAAAGAACAGGTAGATGCCCGAGGCCAGCGCCTGCGGCGGCTGGGCGCGCCGTCCGACCCAGCTGCTGGCCACCGAATGGGCGGCAAAGAAGCCGAAGGTGGCCAGGCCCACGCCCAGCACCACGGCGATCACCGAATCGGCCAGCGTCACCAGCAAGCCGGCGATCATCACCCCCATCACCAGCCACAGCACGTTGCGCCGGCCCAGGCGGTCGCCCAGCCTGCCAGCCCACATCGAGCTGAAGATGCCCAGCAGGTAGAGCAGCGACAGCAGCCCGACCGCGCTCTGGCGCAGCCCGAACGGCGGCGCCAGCAGGCGGTAGCCGATGTAGTTATACAGGCTGACGAACGCCCCCATCAGCAGGAACGGCAGCGCGAACAGCCACGGCAGGCCGGGGTCGCGCAAATGGATGCGCAGGCCGTCGACGAAACCGGGCCCGCGCGCCGGCAAGGCGCCGCCATGGCGCGACGGCGGCAGGCTGCGCGAGAATTCCCAGGCGGCGTACAGCCCGGCCGCGCCGAGCAGGCCCAGCGCCACGCGCCAGGATGCGACATCGCTGATGAAGGCAGAGATCACCCGCCCGCTCATGCCGCCGAAGGCGCTGCCGCTGATGTACATGCCCATCGACAGGCCGAGCGAGGTCGGCTCGATCTCGTCGCTCAGGTAGGCCATGGCCACGGCCGGCAAGCCGCCCAGCATCAGGCCCATCAGGCCGCGCACGGCGACCAGCTGCGTATAGTTGGCGGCAAACGCGCAGGCCAGGGTCAACACCGCGCCGCTGATCATCGAGGCCACCATCACCGTCTTGCGGCCGAAGCGCTCGGCCACGCTGGAAGAACCCAGCAGCGCCAGCGCCAGGGTGGCGGTGGACAACGACAGCACCAGGCTGCTCTGGGCCGGCGACAAATGGAAGTCGTGGCCCAGCAGCGGCATCAGCGGCTGGACGCAGTACAGCAGGGCAAAGATGGAAAAGCCCCCGAACGCCATCGCGCGGTTGATGCGCCGGAAGGCCGGGCTGCCGGCGGCGATGCGGGCGCCGGGGATGCTCATGCAGGCGTGCTCAAGGATATTCCGGATCCACTTCGGAACCGGCGTAGTTCTCCAGCTCGGTCATCAGCTGCGCGATCGTCGCTTTCATGCCGATCTGCTCCAGCACCGTGCAATGCTTGCGGTAGATGTCGATGCGCTCGGCGATCACCGGCTGGTGGGCCGGCGGGATGCGCGCCAGGAACTCGGCCCACCCCTGTTCGAAGTCCGGCTGGTGCTTGCGCACCGCCTTCACGAAGCGCTCGAACTCGCTCTGGCCGGTGCGCGCCGTGATGCGCGCGCCGCCCTCGGCCGCGAAGATGATGGCCAGCGCGATCACGCCCTCCGAGTTCAGGTCCGGATCCTTGACCGGGCCCTCATAGTGGTTCTTGCGCAGCCACTCGGCGGCCTTGACGGTCGCCTGGACCTGCTGGCGCTGCCGGACCTGGCCCAGGAAGCGCTCGTAGCCCGACCACGATTCGCCCGGATCGGCGGTGCAGATGTCGACGAACAGCTCCTTCAGGCGCCGTTGGGCATACACCGGATCGTTGTCGTACTCGCTCACCAGGCTGTCCTCGGGCAGCGCGGCCAGCTCGCGGATCATGCGGAAACCCGCCTGGAAGGCATGTTCGGCGCCCTCTCGCACCAGGATGTCGAGCGCGTCCAGGTCGCCTTCGTCGACGCTCTCGATCAGGTACTCCAGGCCCAGGGATACGCCGCCGACGGTCAGCAGCAGCGCGCGCGCGATCCCTTCGGCGGTGCGGTCGTTGGTGAATTTCTCGGCCACCATGGCGGTGATCCCGGACAGCTCGTCGGCCAGGATCGCCGCTTCTTCGGGCGTGGCTTCGCCCGGCAGCAGCCTGATCGCACGGATCAGGCGCGGCGGTTGTTCGATGACGATGGCTGGCAGCATATCGGCGGCGGCTCCCGTCACGAGAAGATGTCCGTGCCCATGCTGCGGCGCGGGCTGCGGCGCGGCATGCTGCGCACCGACGGCACTTGCTTACGGAGGCGCAGCAGGAGGTCGCGGGTCGAGCGCTGCATGAATTCGGACTCTTCGTCAGGATCGTCGGGCAGCTCGATCTCGGCCATCTCGGCGCTATGGCGGAATTCGGGGAACAGCTCGAGCAGCGAACGCTCCCAGCCGTCTTCGGTGGCCTTGGCCAGGTCGACCGCCAGCGGCACGATGTCGCTGTCGGCGCTGGTCTGGCCGCTGACGTAGCGGCCTTTCGACAGGATCTCTCCCGCCACTTCCAGGATTTCCTTCGGCGCCAGCGACCACAGGATGGCGAACACGGTCGCGCCATGGTCGGTGCTCGATGCCGCTTCGAGCAGCTCGTTGCGGCGCTCTTCGTCGTCCTGGGCATAGACCACGCCGTGCACGTGATTGAACAGGTTCTCGGCGATGCGCTCGGGATCGTCCTCGATCAGGTTGTCGGGCCAGGTGGCGGCGATGAAGGCCAGGCTGTCGGCCCAGGCCTTGGGCGGCACCAGCATGGTGGCCAGCGAGGTCTTGGCGCCATCGAAGCCCGACAGGTGCAGCGCGGTCACTTGCGGCGGCAGCTCGGTCAGGACCTGGGCCACGGCATAGTCGCCGTGCTCGTCGGCGGCCTTGGAGAACACCTCTTCGGCGTGCTCCAGCGAGCCGGCCAGCACCAGTTCACCGACCTGGCTGACCAGGGCCGGCAGGTTGGATTTGCTGCTCTCATCGCTCATCGCGGTCTCCTTCGTCGAACAGGCCGGTGAAGTCGTCGGTGGCATCGCCGTTGTCGTCGACGTCGTCGCCGTCGTCGTTGCGGCCCAGCTGTTCGAGCGACTGGTCGTCGTCGTCCCAGCGGTTCTGGTTCTTGAACAGGAAGGCGGTGATGATGGCCTGGCGCGCCAGTTCCGGGTAGTTGGCGGTCATGCCTTCATACATGGCGCGGCCGTCGTCGCCGGTGCACTCGGCCATGGCGAACACGCGCGCGGGGTCGCCGTCGGCGTAGTCGGCCGCTTCGCGCATCAGGCCCTTCGGATCCAGGAAGCGGATCTTGTCGACCAGGGCGAACGCCATCATATTGACGTCGTCGATGCCGCCGCCGTCGGCGTATTCGGACACCAGCGCGCCGACCATCATGTCGTAGTTCTTGCGGTTGGGCGGGTCGCCCAGGGTGCCCTCGATCTGGCCTTCCAGTTCACGCGACTGGAAAGAGAATTCGGGATGTACGTTCTTCATGTTCTATCCTGTTGATGGGACGCGGCGGCTCCGGCCGCGTCCAGTGTTGCCGTAGTGCCGGGTCAGTTCGCCGGCAGATTCACGCCGTTGAGCGCGAACAGAGAACGCCACAGCTCGAAGGCCTCGGCCTCGGCGTCCAGCACGATGCGGTGGTTCACGCTCTTGTTGTATTCCTCGCGTCTGGCGCGGTCCGAGAGGATCTCGTAGGCCTTGGTGACGGCCTTGAAACGCGCTTCGGCGCCGGGCGCCTGGTTGCGGTCCGGGTGGTAGCGCATGGCCAGCGAGCGGTAGACTTTCTTGATCTCGTCGTCGGTGGCGTTCGGCGCGACGCCGAGGATCGCATATAAATTTTCCAACAGAAACTCTCCCGGCAACTATCTTAAAATACGGTAAACAGAGATTATCCTATAGAAAACGCCGGACGTGGCGCGAGCGGCCATGTCGGCCCCGCGACGCGGCCAACCTCCGTCGCCTCCGGGTACGGTAAAATGCCCCCAACTTACCCTTCCAGAACTATTTCATGAGCAACGACAAGAATACCCCGGCGCCGGGCAATGCACCGTCGTCGAATTTCATCCGTGCGATCGTCGAATCCGACCTGGCCGCCGGCACCCACCAGCGCGAAGGCCTGCCGCCGGTCATCACGCGCTTTCCGCCGGAGCCGAACGGCTACCTGCACATCGGCCATGCGAAGTCGATCTGCGTGAACTTCGGCCTGGCGCGCGACTATGCCGGCCTGTGCCACCTGCGTTTCGACGACACCAATCCGGAGAAGGAAGACCAGGAATACGTCGACACCATCATGGACAGCGTCAAGTGGCTCGGTTTCTCGTGGGAGCGCGAAGGCCAGGAACACCTGTACTTTGCCAGCGACTACTTCGAGCAGCTGTACAAGATGGCCGAGTACCTGATCGAGAAGGGCTACGCCTATGTCGACAGCCAGAGCGCCGAGGACATGGCGAAAAACCGCGGCAACTTCGGCACGCCGGGCACCAACTCGCCGTTTCGCGACCGTCCGGTCGCGGAATCGCTGCAGCTGTTCCGTGACATGCGGGCCGGCAAATACAAGGACGGCGAGCACATCCTGCGCGCCAAGATGAGCGAGGATGCGATGGCGTCCCCGGTCATGACCAACCGCGACCCGGCCCTGTACCGCATCCGTCATGCGCACCACCACCGCACGGGCGACGCCTGGTGCATCTACCCGATGTACGACTACACGCACCCGATCTCGGATGCGATCGAGAACATCACGCACTCGCTGTGCACCCTGGAATTCCAGGACCACCGCCCGTTCTACGACTGGCTGGTCGCGACCCTGGCCGAAGGCGGCTTCTTCAAGAAGCCGGTACCGCGCCAATATGAATTCGCGCGCCTGAACCTGACCTATGTCGTCACCTCCAAGCGCAAGCTGCGCGCGCTGGTGGACGACGGCACCGTCACCGGCTGGGACGATCCGCGCATGCCGACCATCGTCGGCCTGCGCCGGCGCGGCTACACGCCGGAATCGATCCAGCTGTTCTGCGAGCGCATCGGCGTCTCGAAGGCCGACGGCTGGATCGACATGGGCACCCTGGAAGGCGCGCTGCGCGACGACCTGGATCCAAAGGCGCCGCGCGCCATCGCCGTGCTGCGTCCCCTGAAGCTGATCGTGGATAACTTCCCGGAAGGCGAGTCGGTGGAATGCTCGTCGCCGGTCCACCCGCACCATCCGGAAATGGGCAAGCGCACCTTCCCGTTTACACGCGAGCTGTGGATCGAGCAGGAAGACTTCATGGAAACCCCGACCAAGGGTTACTTCCGTTTCACCCCGCCAGTGGGCGACCAGCCGGGCAGCCGCGTGCGCCTGAAGTACGGCTACGTGGTCGAGTGCACCGGCTACGACAAGGATGCCGACGGTAAGGTTATCGCCGTCCACGTGAAGTACTTCGAGGATTCGAAGTCGGGCACGCCGGGCGCCGATAACTACAAGGTCAAGGGCAATATCACCTGGGTCAGCGCGGCGGGCGCGCTCGAAGCCGAGGTGCGCCTGTACGACCGCCTGTTCCTCGATCCGCAACCGGATGCGGGCGGCAAGGACTTCAAGTCGGTGCTCAATCCGAACGCCCTGGAGACCATTACCGCCTACCTCGAACCGGGGCTGAAGGATGCCGTGGCCGACCAGCGCTTCCAGTTCGAGCGTCATGGTTATTTCGTGGCGGATCGCGTCGATTCGCAGCCTGGCAAGCCGGTGTTCAATCGCGTGACCACGTTGAAGGATAGCTGGGGCAAGTAAATCTTTTGCGGCCCTGAACGATCCCGCCCCGGCGCTGCCGCGGCGGGATTTTTTATTTCGCTGCCCAGTCTGCTCCAGCATGGTGGTTTCGACCTGCGTCATTCGTGCGCCGGGTGCGCGCATGATCGTCCTCATGCCGCGCCAGCAAACGCACCCCGATGATGGATGTCGGACTTACGCTGCATGTGATGTCGCCAGGAAGCGTTCACATCTTCAAGCGGAGGCACTATGCAAGCGCGATTCCTGTATTAGGCAGCCATCCGACCAACGCATGGATCAAGGTGACGCCATCCGCGCCGCGCTTGTAACAAAGCGGTCATGCAAGAATGCAATCATGCCGGCCATCGTTCTGACCGGAGACTTGCATGACCCGCTTACGTTTCACCGGCGCCGCCTCCTGCGCTGCCGCCCTCTCCCTGGCCCTGCTGGCCGGCTGCAGCCCCAGCGATCCATCCGCCCCCGTCGCGACCACGCCGCCGCCGGTGCAGACGCCAGACCCGGCGCCAGCCCCGGTGCCCACGCCAGTCGCCTTCATGAGCGACGTGCACTTCCAGAACGTCTACGGCGACTTCAAGAACAGCCAGTTCGCCGGCATCCCGACCAAGGACGGCAAGCACGCGACCATCCGCACCATGTACGCGCAGCTGACCTCGACCCGCCTGTTCAACGAGAACTACTTCGCCTTCTTCGCGGCGCTCGACGACGCCTACGCCAAGGGCATCCGTGTCGTGGCCCTGCCGGGCGACTACACCGACGACGCCCAGCCGATGAACGTCGACGGCATCGCCGAGATCATGAAGGTCTACCAGGCCAAGGGCATGCGCTTCTTCCTGGCACCGGGCAACCACGATCCGGTCGAGCCCTACGACGACAACGAAGCGGGCAAGAACGACTTCCTGACCAAGGACGGCAAGGAGCAGAAGATCTTCGCCACCGGCAACCCGGCCTGCATCGCCAAGGATCCTACCGTGATCTGCACCGACCAGATCATGGAACAAGGCACCGAACGCCTGATGACCAGGATGGCCGAATTCGGCTTCATGCCGAACAAGGCCGACCTGCTGTGGGAAACCCCATTCAGCAAGTACACCGGCGGAAAATACACCTTCGAAGAAGCAACGACCCAGGCCGCAGTGAAGAATCGCCAGTTCGAGATCTGCCTCGAGGGTTCGGGCGGCGCCTACAAGTCGGCCGGCGAAGCCAAATTGGGCAAGGCCTTCACCAAGTGCACGCAAATGATCGACAGCACCTACCTGGTGGAACCGGTCAAGGGCCTGTGGCTGCTCTCGATCGACGCCAACGTCTTCGTCCCGAACGCAAAGTTCGATCCGGCCAAGCCGCACGACTTCAAAGGCTACGATGGCGCCGGCAACGCCGGCTGGAACAAGGTGATCACCCACAAGATGTTCCTGATGGACTACATCAAGTCGGTCGCTGCCCGCGCCAAGGCAGAAGGCAAGCAGCTGATGGCCTTCTCGCACTACCCGACCATGGACTTCTACGCCAACCAGACGGCGGCCATGAAGGCCGTGTTCAAGTCGGGCGCCTTCCAGACCGCGCGCGTGCCGGACCAGACCGTTGCAAACGCCGTGGCGGCGACCGGCCTGCGCCTGCACGTGGGCGGCCATATGCACTTCAACGGCACCAACGACCACCAGGATGCCGGCGGCAACTACCTGGTCAATGTTCAGTCGCCATCGCTGGCGGTGTATGGCGCGGCCTACAAGATCGTCACCTATAAAGACCAGGACACGATCGACGTCCAGACCATGCCGTTGACCACGGTGCCGCGCTTTGCCGAGCTGTTCCCGCACTACGTGGTCGAGAACGACTACCTGAAGGGCAGCTCGGCGCCCGCCGACACCGCCAAGCGCTGGGACCGCGACATCCTCGAGACCCGCTCCTACGGCGAGTACACCCATCAGTACTTCGGCGAACTGTCGCGCCTGCGCTTCATGGACGAATACTGGCCATGCGAGATGAAGGAAGCGGCGATGGCCCTGGACGGCAAGCAGATGCTGATCCTGTCGCAGCTGCAGACGAAGGTGACGCTGGCCCAGCTGAAGGACGTCCCTGGCGTCGTGCCCCTGACTGCCGCCTGCGCCGCAGCGGGCGCCACGGCCGGCGCCACGGTCGCCGCCTCGACCCTCGGCGCCGACTGGCTCGAGGCCACCGCGCGCGCCGACAAGCTGGCCAGCGCCGCCGGCCTGCGCCTGGACGACTTCTCCGCCATCACGGCCTACGATTTCTACGGTGACTTCCACCGCACCGTGTATGCGGGCGAACTGGCCCTGCGCGACATGGGCCAGCAGCGCGTGAACCAGTACAAGGTCTTGATGGCCGCCTTCCCTGCCACCCCGGCAGCCATCGCCAAGGTGGGCGACAAGCCATCCGACCAGAACCCGGTGCACGTGCCGTTCCAGAACCAGTTCAAGCAGGTGTTCGCCATCCTCAAGGGCCTGGGTTCGGCCAAGCCGAGCGACCATTTCACGGTGGACCTGAAAGGCAAGAAGGTCAGCAACGCCAGCAATAATGGCCTGAGCTTCAACTGATTGCCGCTGGCCCCCGGTCAGCTCGAAGGCGCTGCGGCCCATGGTCGTGGCGCTTTTTTTTATCAGGAACAGCAATGCCCCGTCGACAAACGCCGGCAACCTCACCACCAGACGTCGTCTTTTTGTAAAACCTGGTAAACCTGATAGCTACTGTCTCGTCACATATTGCTTAGCGTACTGACCGTAGGGAGTGACGCCAAGCGCGATTGCCTGCCATCCCGCACTTTCGAGACCACCGCATGCCTCCAGATCGACCTCCCGGAATGTTCGCGCCAGCCACGCTGATCACCGGCGTGCTGCTGTCGCTGGTGTTCGGCGCCGGCGTCTACTTCGCCACGGCGGAGGCGATCGAAAGCGATGCCCAGGCGCGGTTTCGCGGCATGGCGCGCGCCGCCCAGAACAATATCGATACCCGCCTGAAGAGTTACGGCGACGTGCTGCGCGGGGTCGCGGGGCTGTTTCGCGTCAACCCTGACACCAGCGCGACCCAGTTTCGCCAGTACGTCGAGCAACTCGATATCAAGCGCAATTTCCCCGGCATTGTGGTGATCAATTACGCGCGCATGGTACGCGCCGACGGCCTGCCGGCACTGAACGAGGAATTGCGCGCACGGCTGGCCAGGCATGGCGTGCACCATCACACGCCGCTATTGTCGTCATCCGAGCGCGACAGCTACACGGTGCTGGTGTATATGGAGCCGCTGTCGCCCGACCTGTACGATAAGCTGGGCCTGGACCTGGAGGCGCGCGGCATCACGCGGCGAGTCCTGGCGCTCGCGCGCGACAGTGGCCTGCTGGGCGCTTCCGGCATGCGCATCGCTTTGCGGCCCGGCCCCAACCACAGCGCGCTGGCGCTGCGCCTGCCGGTATACCGCGGCGAGATGTCCGCTGCCAATGCGGAACAACGGCGCCTGGCCTATGTCGGCTCGGCCGGCCTGGGGTTCGGGGTCACGCCGCTGGTCAGCGGCGTGCTGGACGAGTTCCCGGTCCAGGGCGTGCGCCTGATGTTGACCGAGCTGACCGAACCTGGCGAGCCGGCGCCACGGACCGTCCTCTACGACAGCCTGGCCAGCGTCGAACACCCAACCCCGGCGCTGCCACCGGACGACAGCAGCGTGTTCGCAACCAGCCTGCCGATCGAATTCAACCAGCGCGTGTGGCGCGCGGACTTCAGCGTCGCCAAGTCGGCGTTGTACACCCGTTTCGACATGTATTACCCGTGGCTGGCCGGGTTCGCCGCCAGCATGAGCGCGGCCCTGCTCTACGCCCTGTTCCAGACCCTGGCCTCATCGCGCCGCAACGCCTTGCGCATGGCCGAGGAAATGACGCGCGAGCTGCGCGCCAGCCAGGCCAAGCTGCAGGCCAGCCACGAAAAGCTGCGCCTCTTGGCGGCGCACGCCGAGCAGATCAAGGAAGGCGAACGCAAGCGCATTGCGCGCGAGATCCACGACGACCTGGCGCAGAACCTGCTGGCGCTGAAGATCGACGCCGAGCTCCTCGCCAATCGCACCCGCGGCGGCCACCGGCGCCTGCACGCGCGCGCCGACGCCACCGTGCGCCAGATCGACGTCACCATTCGCAGCGTGCGCCAGATCATCAACGACCTGCGTCCCAACGTGCTGGACCTGGGCCTGTCGGCGGCGGTCGACTGGCAGGTGGCCGATTTCGCGCGCCGCACCGGCATCGAGTGCGAACTGGTCGACGACGACGGCGAGCATCGCATCGACGACCATAGCGCGACCGCCTTCTTCCGCATCCTGCAGGAATCGCTCAACAATGTTGCGCGGCATGCACGCGCCACCAGGGTCAGGATCGCCCTGCAGCAGCAGACCGACATGCTGACCATGACCATCCGCGACAACGGCGTTGGCATGCAGCCGGGCAGCCGCAACCGCCACGGTTCGTTCGGCCTGGTCGGGATCGAGGAGCGGGTCGGCATCCTGGGCGGCTCGTTCTCGATCAGCAGCGGCCTCGACTCGGGCACCACGATCGTGGTCACGATCCCGGTGGTCAGCATGTGCACAGACATGGGCATGGACTTCTATCCCGGCATGGCGTCACCGGTCGCGGCGGCTGCCTGAGATGCCAGGCAATGTCCTCATGGCTGTTGCCAATAGACCGCAATACCACCGGCAGTTGAGCAATCTCAACAGTTACTCTGACAGACCGCAGGACAATTCCTATAGCTGTCACCGGTCAACACATCGGAATCCTTCTTTATCGGGCATACAGGAGACCATGACTGACCATTGAGCAGCACAAGCGCAGCAAATAAGCGCAAACAGGGATGAAGCAGCATCAACTTCTACAACACAAAACGAGGTGAAACGATGTCGACCAATACCGAATTCTCCGTCTTTGAAGCACTCGACCTGGCGCCGGTCAAGATGAAACTGATGCACGTGGAATCGGGCGAGGGCTGGTCCGAGCAGCGTGCCGATGCCGCCGAAGCCGAGTACCGTCGCTTCCTGTTCCTGATGAAAAAATATCCGGACGCCGGCGCTTCGCCGACGGTCGAAGTCGACACCTTCTGGCACTACCACATCCTGGACACGATGAAATATGCCCGCGACTGTGAAGCCACCTTCGGATTCTTCCTACACCACTATCCATACGTTGGCATGGGCGCCGGCGCCGACGATGGCGAACGCCAGCGCGCCGGCGACCGCATGCGTGCAATGTACGAGGCCGAGTTCGGCGTGGTCGTCAAGGGTGATGCCGCATTCTGCGCTTTCCCGGGCAACCAGGCCAGCGAGGCCGCATTCTGCGCTTTCCCCGGCAAACAGGCCGGCGAGGCGGCGTTCTGCGCTTACCCGGGCAAGCAAGCCAGCGACACCGCATTTTGCGCCGCTCCCAGCAAGCAGGCCGGCGAAGCCGCGTTCTGCGCTTACCCGGGCAAGCAAGCCAGCGACACCGCATTTTGCGCCGCTCCCGGCAAGCAGGCCGGCGAGGCCGCGTTCTGCGCTTACCCGGGCAAGCAAGCCAGCGACACCGCGTTTTGCGCCGCTCCCGGCAAGCAGGCCGGCGGAGCCGCGTTCTGCGCAGCCCCGGGCAAGCAGGCCGGCGACACCGCGTTTTGCGCCGCTCCCAGCAAGTCCCTGCAGACTGCCTGATTCGCACGCCTGAAGCCCATGCGGCCGGAATCGCGGTACTTCCGCATCCCGGCTGCACACTTATCGGGCTTGCGCGCTCACAGCCTCACTGCCCTTCCTGATCATCAGCGCCCGCAATTCGCTGATGCTGAAATCGCTCTCCTCGTGCATGCGGATCATCAGCGTGGCCCCGATCGGCAGGGTAGCGTGGCGGATCTTGCTGATCACGGGCGGCGCCACTTCGAGCAGCTGCGACAGGGCTGCGTCATTCTTCAGGCGCAGGCGGGAGATGATGGCGTCGAGGACCCGGTTGGGATCGTACTCGGCGCCCGGCGGAAGGCGGCGGATCGGCATGACTCTTTCAATTAATTATTATTGCTGTTTAAGGCGCGGCGCCGCGAAAAATTAGCAAAAAGAGGCAAACCATCGGCATTTATATGGCTATCTTCGCGGGACGCGAAATTATACAGATAGTCGATAAATCATGTTTACTAATCTATTTCGGCAACCTGTAGCCCGGATGTCAGGCGCGCCAGCGTCGTGGCGACGTCGGGATGGCGCAGGCGCACCCGCAGTTCGCGTCTCAGGCGCGTGTCGTCAAGTTGCCGCGATTCCGACATGAAGGACAGCAGCATCGGCGACACCGCGGCTTGCAGTTCGGCGCGCGCCAGGCGCGGCGGGCGGTTCATGCCGAAGGCGTCGGCCACGGCATCGAAATAATCGGCCATCTTCATGCGCGTGCGGTCGACCGCGTGCACCACGCGCCCGGGCCGTCCGCGCAACAGCGCCGCCAGCACGATGCGCGCCAGGTCGTCGGCATGCACGTGACTGGTATACACGTCGTCCTCGACGCGCAGCGCCGGCGTGCCCTGCTCCAGCCGGCGCAGCGGCAGGCGGTCGTCGGCATAGATGCCCGGCACGCGGAGGATGGACAGCGACGCGCCGCTGGCCAGGGCCCAGGCGCGCAGCACGCGTTCGGCATCCACGCGCCGCCGCGCACGGGCGTTGCGCGGCGCTACCCGACGGTATTCATGGACCAGCGCGCCGCCGCAGTCGCCGTACACGCCGCTCGTGCTCACATACACCATGCGCTCGATCCTTCCCAGCGCCGCCACCAGGTGGCGCGTGCGCCGATCGAGTTCGCCATCCGGCTGCGGCGGCGCCAGGTGCAACACCCACGGCGCGAGCCGCCGCAGGCGCGTCAAGGTCGCGGGGCGGTCCAGGTCCGCCACCACCGGCACCGCGCCCAGCGCACGCAACTCGGCGCGACGCTCGGGCTGACTGGTCAGGGCGAACACCCGGAACCTGTCGACCAGCAGCGGCAACAGGCGCATGCCGACGTCGCCGCAACCGACGATGAGCAGGCGGGGACGGGCGAAAGGGGCGCGTTGGGACATGAGGTCGTGGCTGGACAATGCGGATCGCGGCACTTTAGCACAGGGCCGTGCCCGGCAAATCCGGGGCCGGTGTAAAATAGCGCCCTGCTGCGACAAATCCGCAATCGGATCAACCACTTGCGCCAGTGCGCCCCTACCTCAGACTTCGCATGACCTTCCAGATCACCGTCCAGCCCAGCGGCAGCCAGTTCACCTGCGAAGCCGACGAAACCGTCCTTTCCGCGGCCATCCGCGCCGGCATCGGCCTGCCCTATGGCTGCAAGAACGGCGCCTGCGGCTCGTGCAAGGGCAAGGTGCTCGATGGCGCGGTGGAGCACAAGCCGCACCAGCAGCGCGCGCTGTCCGACATCGAAAAGACCGCCGGCATGTCGCTGTTCTGCTGCGCCGTGCCGAGCGCCGACCTGGTGATCGAGGCGCGCGAAGTGGGCGGCAGCTCGGACTACCCGCTGCGCAAGATGCCGACCCGGATCGCCGCCATCCGCCGCGCCGCGCCCGACGTCGCGATCGTCAACCTGCAGCTGCCGG
>Ga0265780_10003139_pt1 | contig 21914 bp, 26 predicted proteins | sample P1T30metagenome_FD_192432 | JGI IMG/M metagenome (GOLD analysis project Ga0265780, IMG submission 192432) | Plant litter microbial communities from East Loma Ridge, Irvine, California - P1 T30 | ecosystem: Environmental > Terrestrial > Plant litter > Unclassified | place: USA: California...
CACGGCTTCGGGCGGCGCACCGCATTCGTCTCCGCAGACGACCGGTCCACGACACTCTTCCTGATTTTCGTGCACCAGGTCGTGTGGTACTGGGCCATTGGGCTCGTCAAGCTATCCTTCACGTTCCTGCTTCTACGCTTAAAATCATCATACCGCTGGAATATTTTCTTCTACAGCATTGCGGGTTTGTTGGTCGTGACCGTCATCACGCAGACACTGTTTCCATTCCTGCAATGCCGGCCGTATAGCGTATATTGGCAGCCTGAGCTCGCGTTCAGTCCGGAGGGGGTGCAGTGCTTTCCCAAGGAGGTCATCAACGCGAACATCATTTCGTACAGCACGATCCATGTTGTTACGGATGTCATCTTCTCACTGGCGCCCGGTGCGTTTATCATTCGAAAGTTGTCGCGGCCGAAGAGCGAGAAGGTGTTCCTCAGCATACTCATGGGCCTGGGGATGTTTGCGTCGACGTTTGCCATTGTGCGGACGGTGGGACTGAGTACCTTCTACACCTCTGGAAATGACTTCTTCAGGGGCAATGTCATGCCGACGCTGTGGGCTAATCTGGAATTGCTGGTTGCGTTGATTGCGGCGACGATTCCGACGCTGCGGAGTGTTGTGCATCGCGGGCTTTTCCGATTGGCAAGTTTGTTTTACGAGGAGGAGAACGAGACACATGTTAGGAACAAATTGGTGGCTTTCGGGTTCTTGAAGGAGAACGAGGCGTATGGAAGTGATGGAAGCTGCAAATCAGAGAGGAAGGCGTCAAAGCCGGATATTGAGGTTGGAACGATTGGAAGCATGGGCAAGGCGAAAAGGAAAGACGAGTTTGGAGATAGTGTCGTCCAGGAAAAGGAAATTGCCGTGGGAGAGGGAATTGCTGCACTAAAAGAGGATACGAAGGCTTAAAAGATGGGAATAACGATTGCGCGTACTGGAAGGAATAGAAGGCTGCAAAGGTGTTGTTGCCAAAGGCTATCATGTCTATTGTGCTAAACAAAACGCGCTTCCAACGCTAGTCGTGCAGTCTCGTTGATGTCGTAAATGTCATCCGCCAAGTTCAAGTCGGCTTACTATGCGCGCAGCATCCCCGGGTGTGGAGAAGGCGAGCGTCCGCGCAGTGCTGGCGAGCTGGGTCGCAACATTGGGCTCGCAGCAGCACTCGCAGCATCGAGGCTAAGCTTGCTGATGGCGTCGAGGTTGCCCTGGACATCTTCCTCGCTCAAGTCGAGCATCAGACGAAGCTCATTGGCCTTGAGCTGCTTTCCCAAGCCCACGATGAGCTGCTCTTTGTTGGAGCTGGCAGGGACGTCGTAGTAGTACCAGTGGTATCCTATATCCTCCAGCCTATGTGGCTCTGCCGGTGTGGTGACCCTCGCCTGTACGTGGCGGATGTCCATGCCAAAGACGCCTGATATGGTGGGTGCGGAGCCAATGCCTCCCAGGCTTGCGTCTGCTCGAGCGCGGATCGACTTGGGCACATTTGCGTCATTTTCGAGGGGCGTTTCGTTGAGACGGTTCGATGCGCCTGCGTCGTGCAGCTTCGCGCGCTTGAAGGAGGCGTTCTTGAGCTCGGTGATGCCTAGCACAAGGTAAAGTGGCTTGCCCGCCTTGACCTGCTCCGATATCCATGTCCGGGCTTCGGGGTCGTTGCAGACGGCCTGGAATGCTTGTGCCTTGGACTGACTCGTGCGCTGGATCATCTGCTCAGCCCTGACCGTCAGAAGGTTCGGCTGTCTAAATATCCTCCCAAGATCGAACTTGGCCCCGTAGTTTGTGATGAATCGTCCCTCGCTGTCGACGGAGAAGACATCTTTGTAGCGGAGTTGGATGTGGTAATCGTTGAGATGGTCGACCTCTTCGTGGGCGGCCTGCGAGTAGAAGCAATCGCGGTCGGGATGCAGGGGATGTGTGAGGAGCTGGCCGACGGTGAGGAGGTCTGATGGCAGAGGCTTTGGTAGGAGGCCGTGCTGCACCATTGCCACGTTTTCTTGAGGTTCTTGAGGTTCTTGAGGTTCTTGAGGTTCTTGAGGTGTAGATGGCAAGATAGACCACTGGGTGTATCTGAGCCGTAGGACTGGGAGGAGCAGCAAAGGTGGTGAGAGTCTATGAGTGAGGCCAAGTTATCCTGCGCCATGCACGAATCAGACGGCCGCATCTGTTTGCATCTTGGCGAGCCCGACTAGTTTAACATGCACCTGGACACATTCGAGCTATCGCCGTGATATTCGAGGATGCAGGGGCCCTGGGCGATATAGAGTGCCAGGAATGCATCAGTATGAAAGTCGCATTGGGGTAGGTCCTATCTCATCACGTGTTTTCGCGGAGGAACGCAATTCCTTGGCGCTTCTCTTCTCCGGGCAGTGAGCTGCTAGCCTACCCGCCTGCAAGAGCCCCCGAGAGAAGGTGACGTGAGACGGTTTGATTCTCCATCTCCGCCGAGACCCTCCATTATGTGAGCTTCTTACTCCCCAAATACGGAGGCAATGCGGCGGACCCCACGAGCTGAACTGCGCCGCGGGGTAGCTTCACTCTCCAGGATTGCGCTGGAATTCTCGGGCCTATTGCCATGGCTTCCCAGCACCAAAGCTCCACCACGACTGCGTGCGACAACTGAAAGCTCTTTCGACATGTCTTTGTCACCAAGGTCATGGCTGACTATGCATGCGCCGCGGGAACAGCATCTGAACTCGACGCGTCTAGAGCCGGTAGCGGAGAATGTTGCGGGACGTTTGGTGTATTGCAGCACATTCGGAGCCATATTGCTTTTCAGCGTGGAAAATAACGCGTCGAGGTGTAAGAGAAGAAAAAAGCCAGTAAAAGATGCCTTCACGCGTCGCATCGGCGAACAGGGCCCCGCGACACCATAGTGGGCTGCCAACGTCACAAGCTCGCCGGCCATACCAGAATCCACTAAAGCCCCCGTTGTTGGGCTAGGATAACAGCGGAGACTATTTCATCAGCCCGCAATTCTTCGCCATCGGCCTATCATGTCTAGATGCATGACGTATCAAGACATAAACAGAAGTCCCAGCACGAGCGCCCCTCACTAACCAGAAGGATACGTCAAGCCTCACCATTTTCTGCGAAACACTACTTGAACCCCTCCTGCCCCTCTGCTTTCGTCCCAAGTCACTTCACACTCTATACCCAAGCTCAATTGCACCTTGTTATACCCCCAAACTCAACCACTCTTCCAATCCAACACAAACCGTCACTATGCCCATCCAAGTTCCCCAGTCCACCGAGCTCAAGGACCTCTTCAGCCTCAAAGGCAAGGTTGTCATTGTCACTGGTGCCTCCGGCGAGACCGGAATTGGCACCGAGGCTGCCCGTGGATGCGCTGAGTTCGGCGCTGATGTTGCCAGTCAGTACAGCCCCAGTGCAAAGTTCTGCAACCCAACGCTGACCCGTACACCATCTAGTCACCTACAACTCGCGCTCATCCGGAGCTGAGAAGAATGCCAAGGAGATGAGCGAGAAGTACGGCGTCAAGGTCAAGGCCTACAAGTGCCAGGTCGGCGACTACTCGTCGTGCGAGAAGCTCATCAAGGACGTCGTAGCCGACTTCGGCAAGGTCGATGTCTTCATTGCCAACGCCGGCAAGACCGCCGACAACGGTATCCTCGATGCTACTGTCGAGCAGTGGAACGAGGTCATCGAGACCGATCTCACTGGAACCTTCAACTGCGCGCGTGCCGTTGGTCTTCACTTCCGCGAGCGCAAGACCGGCTCCCTCGTCATCACTGCCTCCATGTCTGGCCACATTGCCAACTTCCCCCAGGAGCAGGCTTCCTACAACGTCGCAAAGGCTGGCTGCATCCACTTGGCCAAGTCGCTTGCCAACGAGTGGAGGGACTTCGCCCGTGTCAACTCCGTCTCCCCCGGATACATTGACACTGGTCTTTCCGACTTCGTTCCCCAGGACATCCAGAAGCTGTGGCACTCTATGATTCCCATGGGCCGTGATGCCAAGGCAACCGAGCTCAAGGGTGCTTACGTCTACTTCGCCTCTGACGCATCCTCGTACTGCACTGTAAGTTCCTCTGCGCTTCCTTCATAACAAAACCAGAACTAATGGCCACAGGGCTCGGATCTCCTCATTGACGGTGGCTACACCGTCCGATAAACGCATCGCCCACTGTGGACGACACAGACGAACGATACATTACGATTAAGCATGGGGCTTATTCTGAAGCAATTATATCTTCCCTGTAGCTATTACCGTTATGATATGAACAAACGTCTTTGATCATCGAGCCTTCAGTCATGTATCCTTGCTACATGTGCGCCAGCTCTAACACATGCTAGAACTAAGCTTTCGAGAATGCGAAGCTTGTTACTGAACCACCAAAGGTCCCTCGGCATCATGTACAAGATGATGCAACTTTTGACAGCTCCGGAAAGCGCTCCCGCGACGCGCTTGCAGCAGCCCCGCACTGACTCGAACACCCTCCCGCCGAACCGCGGCATCTCATCTTAGCTCTCCACCATCACTTCAAGACACTTGAGACGCGACACAGCCATGCTTCCATCAACTCTCCAAGTATCACAATGGCAATTCCAGCACCCAAGACAGTTGTGTCTCTTTCCCCCGTAGATGCAGCGCAAAAGAAGGAGACATTTGGCAACCTGGGCCCCTGGGCGGAACCTTCGTGTATGGTCACCAGAGATGCACTCAGAACATTGCTAATCCCCGTCGCAGGGTACAGCTCCCTCGCATCCCCGTACTACAATGAATCTCACAAGAAGTTGCGCAATGCACTGAGATCGTACATCGACGAGAACGTCAAGCCGTACATGCTCGAATGGGAAGCGAAGGGCGAAGCACCAGTTGAAGAGCGCATGAAATGGGCCAAAACGGGCTTCCCCTTTGGCGATGTCCCCGAGCCATATAGGCCAAAGGACGTACCAGGCCCTGCCGGCATACCAGTTGGAGAAATGGATGTCTTTCATCTCCTCGTTTCTACAGACGAAGGAAGCCGAATTGAAGGCGGCATTGGTACAGCTCTGGCTGGCGCAAGCGTGATCGGCGCGCCACCCATCATACACCATGGTACCGATGAGCAGAAGAAGAAGTGGCTGCCAGGTCTCTTTACTTGGGAGACGAGCTTCTGTCTGGGCATCACCGAGCCAAGTGGGGGCGTACGTAAACCTTGGACCATGTTTCAGAGCTGGAGCTAATTCACTACCAGTCGGACGTAGCCAACATCCTCACCACTGCCACAAAATCCCCCAACGGAAAATCCTACATCATCAACGGCTACAAGAAATGGATCACGGGTATGCCATGGGCAACGCATATGACCACCGCCGTGCGCACTGGCCCACCCGATTCCGGCGCCCGCGGCCTTTCTGTGATCGTGATCCCAACCAGTTTCCCAGGTCTGACATGGCGCCGCATCGAGAACAGTGGGCAAAAAGGCGGCGGCGCATCCTTTGTCGAACTCGACAACGTTTCGGTACCTATTGAGAATCTACTAGGCAAGGAGAATGAGGGGTTCAAGATCATCATGACAAACTTCAACAAGGAGCGTTTCATCATGTCCATCGGCTGCAACCGCAAAGCCCGTACCTGTCTTAGCGAAAGCTTTGACTATGCATCCAAACGCCAGACCTTCGGCAAACCTATCCTCTCCAACCAAATCATCGCTCACAAACTCGCCACCATTGGCAGATATGTCGAGTCTCATTGGGCATGGCTCGAACAGCTTGCATACCATATTCAGCAATCTCCTGCTGGATGGCAGGATCCTGAAATCGCTGGGCAGATCGCCCTCGCCAAAGTCCATGGAGGCCGCATCATAGAGATGGCGAACCGCGAAGCTCAGCAGATCTTTGGAGGCGCTGGATATCAGAAGGGTGGGCCTGGAGCCATTGTGGAACAGATGAGTAGGGACCTCAGGATGATGGTTGTGGGAGGCGGAAGCGAGGAGATCATTGCAGACTTGGCGGTCAGGCAGGAGATGGGCATGGCACGGAGGAGGGGCTGGAAGCTGTAAGAAAGATTGCTGGAGGTGGTGTGATGTTTGACTCGGTATGTAATGAATGTAGCGCTCGTCATATGCTCATCTCACTTCATGTGAATAGCGACACGGACGGGTTGTTCCGTGTTAGCTGTGCTTGGCATGCGGAGCAAGGTTTGATTTGATCGACCTTGCATGGTGATCCCCGCCGCCAGCATCATGCCTTTAACGGCGGTTTTGCCAACACGGGATCATCTCTGTCAGGAGGGTTACACTGCATCTGTCCCGTCAGGGTGGATGCAGGTACGATGCAGCTGTCAGATTCGTCCAAGGCTAAAGAGGAGCGATCTGCTCTTCATGTGTTCTTCTTGACTTATCGACATCTTCAGGTTGAGAGATGGAGTCGATAAGGATAGCTGTTGGACGATGGGTCCTGGTCGTTGCGGTCTTGTTATCTTGCACCCTGGCCACCACTCTTGAACCCATTCAATCATGGCGCGTCATCTCGTCTGCTGGCATTGCTGGGGATCTCACGAGATTATCACAGCCAGGCATCGATACTTCGACATGGCACCATCTCAACGCCTCAAAGGGCACACTCATGGCCACCCTTATCGCTAACGGCGTCCATACGGAAAAGGACCTCTTCTACTCGACGAACTTGCAGAATGTTGATCCAGCTCAATTCCGTGTTCCGTGGTACTACCGCGCGGAACTCGCGTCGGAAGCTTCTATTGACGGGAAACACTGGTACACCCTCCGAACCAACGGCATCAGCTCGCGTGCCGACATCCACCTCAATGGCCATCTTGTTGCCGATAAGGACTCCCAGGCTGGGGCATATGTTGGCTTGGAATACGATGTGACTGATATGTTGGACGTTAACAAGACAAATGTCTTGTTGATCAAAGTGTATCCGACCGACTACAACCGCGACTTTGCACTGGGCTTCGTGGACTGGAATCCGTATCCGCCAGATAATGGGACGGGAATCTGGAGAGATGTTGAGTTGAAGAGGACGGGCCAGGTCGGATTGAGTACACCACGTGTAACGACTAGGCTCAGTGGCGACGTTGCGGTGTATGTGGACGTCAAGAATCTTGCGAAGAATGCCTCTGCTACTGGCACTCTGCATTGCTACATGTACGATCCTGACGGCGAGAAGATTGGTGAGCCAAACAGCGCATTCGATCTCAAATCCAGAGAGCAAGCAGAGCTCAAGGTCAGCGCCAAAGTCCCCAATCCGCAAATCTGGTGGCCAAAGCAATGGGGACACCAGCCACTCTACAGCGTCCAATGCAACGCTACAATCCAAGGCGACAACCAAACCTCGGACACCACAACCACCAAATTCGGCATCCGCACACTCTCCTCCACCCTAAACACTACATACAACGATACCACCTTCTTCGTCAACGCCCAGCCCTTCCAAGTCCTCGGGGCCGGCTACACCTCCGACATATTCCTGCGCTTCTCCGAATCCAAACTCCGCACGCAGTTCGCATACACCCTGAACATGGGTCTCAACACAATCCGCCTCGAGGGCAAGCAAGAACACCCCGCGCTGTACTCCCTCGCAGACGAAATGGGCCTCATGCTCCTCTCCGGCTGGGAATGCTGCGACAAATGGGAAGGCTGGAGTTTCAACGACGAGGGCTCTGGCGAGAAATGGGTCGACGCCGACTACACCATCGCGAATCTATCACTGCGCCATGAAGCAGCAATGATGCAAGCACACCCAAGTATCCTGGGCTTCCTGGTCGGAAGCGACTTTTGGCCCGACGACCGCGCGACGCAAATCTACGTCGATGCGCTGCAAGCCGTGCGCTGGGATACACCCGTGCTCGCATCTGCATCCCAGCGCGGCGCCCCGGACGCCCTGGGCAACGGCGGCATGAAAATGGCCGGGCCGTACGACTGGGTGCCGCCGAATTATTGGTACGATGCCGAGCAGCGACTTGGTGCGGCGGGGGGGTTTGGCTCCGAGTTAGGCGCGGGCGTGGGCACGCCTGAGATGAACAGTCTGGCGAAATTCCTGGCGCCTGGGGATATGCAGGATTTGTGGAAAGCACCGAATAAGGGGTTGTATCATATGAGCACGAACGTGTCGAGTTTTTATACGAGGCAGATATACAACGATGCGCTGTGGGCGCGGTATGGGGCGCCGACGTGTTTGGAGGACTACCTTTTGAAGGCGCAGATGATGGACTACGAAGCGACGAGGGCGCAGTTCGAAGCGTATGTGTCGAGGTGGAACAGAGATCTGGAACGACCCGCGACCGGCGCGATTTATTGGATGCTGAACAATGCGTGGCCGAGCTTGCATTGGAACCTGTTCGATTACTACATGCGCCCGGCAGGCGCGTATTTCGGAATGAAGAAAGCGCTGGGAAAGGCGAAACACGTCCTCTACGACTATGAGGACAGCGCGGTGTATCTTGTTGATCGCCAGCTTGCCTCCAACACTTCCAATATCTCGGTGGACATCGAGGTCATGGACCTGCAAGGCCACTCTTTGTACCAACAAAGCGTCCAGGCGACGTCGCAGCCAAACTCCGCCGTCAAGATTTCTACATTGCAGAATCAGGTAAATGCGACAGACGTCCACCTTCTCCGCCTACAGCTCAAAAACGGGAACAATGTCCTGGACACTAACACGTACTGGCTCGCGCCCACACTCGATCAAATGGACTGGGATAATTCAACTTGGTACCACACGCCCGTCACTACGTACTCGAACTTCACTGCGCTCGCTAGTATGGCTGAAGCAGATCTCGACGTCACTTTTGACGGCAAGAAAGTTAGGTTGGTGAACAAGAGCAACGTACCCGCGGTGTTTGTTAGGATGAATTTGGTAGATGGAAAGGGCCAAGATGTGCTGCCGGTGGACTGGAGCGACAATTATCTTACGCTCTGGCCTGGGGAGGATAGGGAGGTGCATGTTGAGTACGAGGGAACGGGGGCGAAGGTGGAAGTTGATGGGAGGAATGTTGCGAAGCGGACTGTTCAGATGAGTGGGCAGTGAGTAATGGACAGAGAAGAAGCTTCCATAGAAAGCGGTTTTCAAAGCAGTGCGTTACAACCCGTTCTATGTTGTAGAATTGAAGCCGTACTCATCTGTAGGCACTACCTTTATATATTTGCTATTACTTTGTTCGCCGGTCTTGATCTCGAGAAGTCTCAGCCTTGTCGTCCTTGCATGTGGCTTAATGCACGGGTGACGTCCCACGTCACGATGCAGGAAGGCTGACACGGGGTTTTTCACTTGCACATATTCCTTATGCCCTTAGGTTTTGTAGTTTCATGGTTCTCTCGCCCCTGCATGAGAACTTGTCTCGCCTTTCCGTTGAGTAACGGTCTCGCGAGTCCTGCTGTTAGCTAGGTAGCTTTCCATTCTTGGAATACCACAGCCTTGTGTATACTCAGTATCAACCCACCTAGCCGTGATCCAGCTTGCGACGCAGAGTCGACCGCAGCTCTTCAAATATGTCATCCGACTACAACCACAGAAGACACACGACAGGTTCACCACTTTATCGTAAAAAGGTTGAATCAGAATCAAGGGAAATGTTTCGACACAAGTCAATCAATCTAAGAACCCGGTCTCTGCGTCTAGTTGAAGTAGTTTAGTTAGACTCAGTAGACCCAGGCCGTATGACTGAGTGCACTACTCGACACGCGACAAGCAATGCGACATACGTATGCTTGCCTTATGTATGGGGCTCGGCAGCCAACGCGCGAGCAATTCTTCTCAACGGAAAGCACTTCGATGTGCAACAAAATCACTGCGACTTTCTGGACGTTACAAGCAGCTCAGTCATCAGACGTGGTCCTGGGGTCACCGAAAATGATCGGGACCCTATTTTCCCGTTCCACAATTTCACTGGTTGTCTCTAGGTGTACGCCATCTGCATTGACCAAGAGAACATACGAGAAAAAGAACCACCAGGTGCGGCGTATAGGAGAATTTTATGCAAATGCTGACAGTATACTTGAATGGTTTGGCAAAAGCCCAAAAATTGAGCAACTGCTCTGGGACGCGATGCCCTCTCCTCAACCACCTTCTGTAGGAAGCTTTGCTCCGATGCGCCCCTTCAACGTTTACAACATACTGGCGGTTGGAGCGCTCTGCAAAGAAGAATACTGGACAAGAGCGTGGATCACCCAGGAGACTACGCTAGCAAAGGAACTGACATACGTAGCTGGATACTCGGCAGTCCATCACGCAAAGATGTTCCAAAGTGTCAAGGCTATCTGAGAGACCTCACTAAAGCTGCCGAGGAAATCTATACGCGCCCCCATTTCAAGGCAATATACGATGTTCGAGAACGACACGATGACCGGACACTGCTATAGACGACCTCCGCGAGCAGCGCGTCGTGGGCTTGTTGATAGGCCGCGCTCATGAAGTATTCCTCTCTGTCGAGCGTGCTTTGGCACCGCCGTTTCCTTGGTAGCTCAACAGCACGATCTTAGCGCTCGTACAGCGCCAACGGGAGACTCGCTCACTTTGACATGTGCTCATCTTAGGCGTACAAGACTCGCGTTATACCAGGTAGAACCGCAGTACTTGCAGGTAACCTTTGGGCTCTTCGCCAAGCGCTGCTTCTGTATGACGTCGCTCTATTTAGGGTTTCCAGCAGTTGAGTTCGGCATCAGAATGAGCTCAAAACCAAGAAATTCGGGTATACTATGATATATATTGATATGGATAGCTTCAAAATTTGACTGCTACAGATGTCTAATAGCCCCCAAACGCATGCACGAAACTCGAGAAACACGCCAAATATTCGTCTGTGCTCGACAAGGTTCGGGGTGGATCTCACTCAGTTGTTTCTACGGTATGTTCTTATAACCCATCCACATCCCTAGCTACGACACAACCTCCAAACTGCGTCATTGCCCACTCCGGAGCTTGAGAAGGCCTGTCGGATATTGGGTTGCTGGCGGCCGGCACAATTGAAGCCCTAAAACGGAAAGCAATAGTAATTTTGAGGTCATGTGAGTCATAACCAAATCTATGCCTAAGGTTTTGATGTTCGATCAAAAGTTTTACGCGTATATCTTAGCGCAGTGGCGAGTGTTGAGGATTTTCAACGTGCATACCTAGGTACGCGAGGTTCAAGAGAGTTCCAAGAGGAAGCAACAAATAGATTCGAGCTAGGCAAACATGCGCAAAAGATAGTAGACCCAATACCTCACAAAACCCTTGAACATTCCAAAATCATACGCTCCGTCATTCCCCGAATCATTTGGTAATTTCAGTGCTAAGGCTTCTTGACCTCCACGTGGATAGTTTTTAAATGACCACTTGGGCTGGAACAAACGGCAGTCAAGTGGTTGCGCTTGTCGGCGGGACTCATATGCTCAGTCTCCCTATGCTCAAGTCAGTCTGTGACCGAATGCAGTCTAGATGGGTGATATTTACCTAACACAAACATCCACTGTACCTTCAGGAAGTGGACCGAAGTTGGCAATATTGTTTTTAAGAATTTCGCCGACCTTTTGGGCCATAGCTTCATCACGCTGCCATGTTGAGGTTTCGGTTGCGGCGGAAATAGCCACGGTCTTCCCATCTTTCATGACGCTGCCAATCACCGTTTTGCTGACAATTCTGTTAAAAGGAGGCATCCTGATAGCGGGATGCTTAACGACGAAGGAAAATTGAGAGAGGGCAAACGATAACGTTAAGCAGTAGATATGGAAATGGTGTACTGATGTAGCGTGTGATGTGTTATTCTAGAGTCTTCCGATAGAGCTGTGGTAGTTTAAGTACTATTCAAAGCATGAGAGTCGCTGGTAACGGCACTGTTTCTGTGAAATGATCTTGTATGGGGCTTCCCTGTGTAGACTAATTTGTAACATATTTTTAACACGGCGCGTCCTGTTTAGAGATCCTCGAGCCATTCATTTCGAACGACATACATCTTCTAACACACCTGGAGGAGGCACAGTGAATATGAAGCTCTACAGTGCCCAATTGGAATGAGGCGCAGTCGGCTGAAGCTCACGAGGCTTTAGGTCGGCCCTTTCCGATGCCGAGCCAGCATCGGATCGGGACAGGCGCGACAGGGCTTGATAAGGTAAGATTGTTTTAAGCGCTAGGGTTTGTCACTGGAAGCCTGCCAAGTTATTGCGAGGCGCGCGCGTGTTGGACATTTCATCATGCAAGGTGATGAGCCTAAGCTACCCAGGTAGCGGCTGACTGGACGGAGCGCTAACTATGCGACCGTGACGGGTCGCTAGCCTCTTGGCACTACGGTCGGTTCGTTTCCATCACCGCCATCTATCTTTGTCCCTATCACCTCCTATGCGCACTAACGCCTTGAGCTCAAGGCAATGTCGTCGCTCTTTCGAATCGGCCAAGTTTTAAAAGGGCGTGCTGGCCAATATACTATTACTAAAGAACTTCGAGACACCGTGTGGTTTGCGAGGTAAGCAAATTGAAGCTCATCTTCTTCTCAATTTCTCACGAACCTCAGGAATCATCTGCAAGAGCTTGTGGTGATCAAGAGCGTTCGGGACCACCCACGGGTGGAGAACGAAAGAGATGTCCTCAAAAGATTTCAGCACCGCACACCGTACCTGCGACCACTGATCGATGAATTCGATGAACCATCTGCGCCTGTAACTATCGCTCTAAGATATCTACAGGGAGACCTTTTCGCCGCATCAATTGCGAGAACTTTGAACAGGAGAGAACTCAAATACGTGTCGCGATGCGTACTGGAGGCACTGCAGACTCTGCATGAGGATGGATTTGTCCACACAGGTATACCGCTACCTTGCATTGGCGAACAATGTATGTGACTAATGCCAGCCCTAGATGTCAAGCCGGATAATGTCTTTGTAAATCTACAAGAAGGCGACATGCGATTCTCCGACGTTCAACTTGGCGATTTGGGTGGATGCTACCCCACTGAATCGGATTGGGCAACATCTGGCACCATGGTGGGGGCACCGATATGGTCAAGCCCCGAAGTTCTTCTGGAAATGCCGTGGAATACTGCGACTGACATATGGTCTTTTGGTGCTTTGGTACACCACAGTTCTACCGCCATCATGGATATGGATGAAGCTAACATGTCTACAGCTCATTAACCTCATCTATGGTGGACACTTCAATCTTTTTCACCCCAAAGGATTGAAGCGCGACGACGAACATTACGTGCTTGGGGTGGTTAAAGAGCAATTCAGGTTTTTCGGTCCTTTCTCAGCCAAGATTACTGAGATTGCGGACCCAGACACGGCTCAAGTGTTCATGTACCTCATGGAACAAATCCCAAGCGAGAAGCTTACACCATTTTCGCGAATCACTCAGAGCGAAGTAAGCCAGAGAGACAACATCTTCATATCGAAGATGATGAAATTCGATTGGAGAGACCGTCCAACTGCAAAAGAGTTGTTAGAAGACGAGTGGTGGGAAGACGATGCGGAATAACCTAGATTAGCCTTGAGTGAACGTTTTGCGGCGTTAGGGCCCCGCACTACCTAACCTGGGCATGCTTCTCTATCTCTTCGCGACACAGCTATCTCGTAGCATTGTCAGCATCTTGTTACGAGAATATAAGATCAAACGACTGTATACCGCCTCGACTTACTCTATTAGTATAACGAACCTTATATTCTACTAAACTCTAGAGCCTATCTTTAAGGGTCTGGACATTGACTTCGCAAGCCGCCGGCCCTTTGCTTAATTCACGACTTATGGAAAACAAGTAGTGTCCTTAGACATATTGCACGAGGAAAGTAGTAATGAGTAACAATTTGCAATGAGAGCTTACTACTTATTATTAGTTAACACACATCTACAAGAATAGGTTCAGAAGTAAGTGTTTATGCGGAGACGAGTACATCCTACAATAGACAGCTAATCCAACATATAGCTGACGACGTGACATACAATTGGGAAGAAATTGTTACTCAGAGCGCTGAGAAGGCAATTCGGAACGCCGAGACTTTTGTCATGTACGCGATGTTTTCACCAGCCGCAGATAAATGGTTTAGGATGAGAATAGACAGGGCCGACGACGCAGCCAGACTCAGAATGATAAACAGAGCCGAGACATTCTACGACCAGAACCTGGAAAGGGTTGGAGGCGAGCAAGATACTCCCTTTTCATGGTGGGTGGCATATGCTAGTCTTACTCCCAAGGATAGGTACCGTAAGGGCGTTTATATTCCCGCCGTTCCCATGAATCGGTTTCTGAACGCGGATGTGGATGACTTAGCTTGACAGCCAACTTTACACACAGCGCATCACATAGTTCCCTTATGATTTCCGATGGGTCCCAGAACTTTTGCTCCCATAACCACAATCCTATGGCGCCTAGTGGATCTGCCATGCTCATACGTGCCAAGGCTGAATAACACGATCTCTTGTATTCTAGAAGCTTCACAATCCACCTATATCTTGACTGCGGTATCGATGACGGATCTTGAAAGAGGAATGGCTCCCCTTCGGCGTGATGGTAAAAGATCCCGCTTTCTCGCGAGGGAACTCAATCTGTCCGAGCAATCAGTTCTACTTTATATGTACTCTTTCAGATTATCTCTTACTTCGAGATATTTCAGATTGATAGGAAGGCGGGTATACAGCTCGTGCATCGCAAGGCGGCCCCGGCGGAAGGATGCAGCATGATACAATCTTCAGGTCTTCCAATTCGGTAAAGGACGAGAAGTCTACACAAGATCCATCGTAAGGCACATTGTGCCGCAGTTGCGTGAGAGAAAGCTTTCTCAGGCTTGTGCGTAATGGAGCGAGAGCGACCTGGAGAGCTGCTGGACTGACTGGCCTGATCACTTGGGATTTGCGCAGATGCAACGGGGCCCTCGGCTTCACCTCTACAGGTACCTGACATTGCAACTCAACAATGCGAGGGCACGCTGAGATGATGGTCTGGATAGGAGAGTGAAGTGATATTCGAACTTTGAGTAACAAATTCGCTACTTAGTTGCGAAGCATGTAGAGACGAGAGATCCCGACAATGGAGAGTTCGTAGAGTTGGTAGATATGAGAAGCGTATGATCTCTATAGTTGTGAAATTTCAGATAAGGGTCACAGCTCTTATTCCGGCAAACGAATGCGAGTCGAGGAATTGACACTGGAGGTCTGTTTCTCTGAGCCTACCGAGTGTCTGCTGCCGTATACGTGCCAGGGCAGTCATGGTCTCGGGTAAGCGCTGCTTATGCGAACTGATGAACACGAGCTGGCGAATGTAAAAGTGCATCGTCGAGTATCTCTCCATATTTCATGTACACCGGGAAGGATCGAACAGATGCTCTCAACTCAGGTCTTTTTGAGAAGACGTCGTATAATAGTCTCAGTCTGTCCGTATCCAAATCCTCAATGTGCCTGACGAGCAAAGTCCTGGTGGTACGGTAGGCAGTGTGACATGTTTTGGCCCTACTTGATACCGTGAAGTTAGAGAACGTTTGTATAGCTCTTGCGCTCTGATAATTCGTTCAGGAATCGCACTTACAAGGCAAGAAGACTGCTTCGATCCCACTCGAGGACAAGAGCAATTTGATATAAGATATCTTCGGGAAGCGTACCTAGGTAATCAGAATCTTCATGGTAAGAGTCTTGGAACTGCAGAAGAGCCTGCAATAATACATGGAATAGTTCTCGGTGGGAACAAGACGCGAGAGCTCTCGGAGATGTGTTTGAGCAAAGTTTTTTCGTTCCAGAATTTGCTTTCCCGATGGATCTGTATTGAACTAGAGCAGTGTTAACAATAATTTAAGCGCGAAGAATTATATGTGCGCGAGACGCCGAATCGCCCCTGCGCAATTGCGTTGCCCATGGTCGCCACCAATGCCCACAGCGCTGCGCTAGACTCGCTGAACTTCAATGCGAGCGAAGCCAAGATTCATTCCCTCAAGAAACCGGACGAGGTGTTCCAAAACTCGTGTACCAGAGAAGAAATCCGGCGCTTCCTTGAAACGGAAGACGAAGATCAAAACAACACCTACTTCATCACCGATTACCGCACGTTACAGGACGCCAGACTCATCGAAGAGAGCTCCAGGTCCAGCGGCGCGCATATACAAGCCTAATTACGGTCGGGCCGCTTGCGGGCGTGGATTCAAGTGGCGTGACGAACGTGGGCATGAGTGGGAAGCACGGATATTCGGAAAATAGCAGCCAGTACATGGTTTGCAAGGATGGGAGAATCTACGCAGTCTTTTGTCAGAAGGTCAGGCTGAAGACGGAGAAAGGGCAATTTGCCACGGCAAGGCTGGATAGAAAGCCGGTGTGGATATCTTATCAGAAAAAGCGGTCCGGACATACATTGACGGTAGCTTCGATTGGGGAAGATGGCGATAAAGATGACGAGGAAAGCGATGAGGAGGAGGCTGTTGTGGTACCGGGTCTGACTTTTGAAACTCTGCAGCAGGAGTAAGAAAGTACGCCATCTACACAAACATGAACTGAAGAGTACACGTGCCATAGATAAGATAGACGCATTACCTTCGAAGTTCAAGATTTAATCTCCTACCCATCCCCCACTAAAAGTCTACGTCATAAATATTCCACATTGATCAATAAACCGCGTACCATCTCTCTCATAGAAGTAGAGTATAACAAAAGTCTTCCATCCAATGCAATTCCATCCATCCCATCAATAAAAAATCCCGGCGCCTAGTAAATGCACATCTTCACGCGAAAACCCTCGCAATCTATCTTCCATACCCGTTGCTCGGCCCGCTATTCGAGGGAATGGGTGGCGCGCTGGCAGGTTTCCATATCCGGACTCTGTGGTCGTCGCCAGCGGAGGCGAAGACGGTGGGGTCTTTGGGATGCCACGCGACGCTGTTGACGCAGCCGATGTGGGCGTCGAGAGTTTCGACGAGGCGGCCGCTGGAGCGCCAGACATATATTCTTGAGTCTAGAACGTATGTTAACTCTGCAAACAAGTATGAAGACAACGCGATAGCTTACCCTCGCTTCCGCTGACGATGAAGTTCTCGTTCGCGCCACCAAACGCAGAGCGAATGATGAATTGTGTTTGCTGATGTCCCTTGAACGTCCGGATTGTGTCTCCGGTGTCGATTTCCATGAGCTTGATCTCGTCTGGGCTCATACTGACCAACATGTGTTGCGAATCCTGGCTAATGGTGACGCTTGTTAGTTTGACGTCGTCAGACCGTATTTCGCAAATCTTCTCGTAGCTTGTAAAGTCGTAGGCTACGATGGAGCTCTCGGAGACGACTACGAGTCGTTGGCCATCAGGCGATATTGCCAGATCGTTTGCGCGTATTTTCGAACCGTCCTCACAGAAGTTGTGGATTGGTCGGCCTTCAAAGTCCCAAATGCCGCAGCCTGTCTTGTCATCTTGTGAGCCGATGACCACGTGCTTGCCAGACGGCGTCCAGGCCGCTGTTGTACACGGGTATGTGAATTCATTGATGTAAGCGATGCACACGCCAGCCTGCAAAGGTTAGCTCTGCTCTCATGAGGGGAGTTGTGGACCATACCTTGACATCCCATATCCGTGCAGCGTTCTCCGGCTGCGAACAACACGTGACAATCTTGGTGTTATCTGGACTCCACGCAAGGTGTGTAACGCCTGAACCTTGGTGCTCGTCCAGATGATACAGCACTTTGTACGTCTTGGTATCGTAGATGCAGATGGTAGAGTCTTTGCTAGAGGAAGCAAGCATCGTGCCGTCATTTGAATATTGTAGGAACCACACCTCGTCTTTGTGATGCTTGAGTTCGAGAACTGGCCTTGTGGGGAAGTCTTCCCTCTCGCACTTATGGTCAAGGTAAAGTGATGGTGAAGCAGCGGTGTTGTGATACAAGCAATTTGATATCCAGCTGTCCTTAACATCGTCGAGCAGTACAGATAGGCGATGTTCTGGGATCATGACGCTCGGCGATATTGATTCTGGAACGGGTTAGTGGTAGCAAGTGTAAAAGATGCTGATGCATACTCGATAACTCTGACAACAATTGTGTTCGTGATTCGCCCCTTGCCCCGTCCCACTGAGCTTGCAATCTCAAATCTTCGGCAGACTGACACATGAGAAGACTGCCAATGTTAGCACCTCGGCTTGCATCGAGAAATTCGATTGACATACCTCGAAAGAGCATGGAGCCGCCCAACGTCTTGATGAAGCGGCGTAAGCTCCTGCCGAAGCACTGTGAGCGCCTTGCCTAACTCCCTACGTTCCAGGAGCTCCAGATACTTTTGTTGCTTCATCCAAAACATCATTTCGTCCCGATCGGCGCCCTCAGCCAGCGTCAGCCCTCCCGAATGCTGCGAATTTGATCTTGAATGCGACTTGGACCATGACTTGCCATACGACGCGTCCAAGCCAACGCCTCCCCCATGGTACAAATTCGTGCCAAATAATAACTCTTCAGCCTCAGTCCAGTCCCCGTTCAGCACCGAACTGCGAAACGACGCGACTGTGGGTCCTTCGAGCTGAAAGCCACTCTCTTTACACAACGTGCCGGCAGCGCCATGGTACCCCAGATCGGTCAGACTCTGTATCAGTATCCTTGTCACCTCTTCCCTGTCGTGGCCATAGAAGGTTGGGGATACCGCATTGCCGTTTGCTACCGGGCCTCCATTTGTGTACGAGCCGTTGCTCTCGGTCCGCGCATGCGAGTCTCCATTCGACGTCTTGCCCCTCGGCGATCGGAGGCCCGAAGATCGCGATGATCCGTTGGTGTAGGTTTGGGAGGGTGATCGTGAGCGTTTCGAGGCGTCGTTGTTGTCAAGGCGCATCGTCCCTTGCGTTCTGCGCCTGCGCTTGGCTGTATGGCGTGCGGACCGGCCTGTTTGCGCAGTCTGATCGGCGTCTCCGTCGCTCTCAGAGAGACTGTGCCTGCGCTTCCCGGCTGTAGTGAGATCAGACGAAGGCGCGGTCGGGGCGGCAAGTGGCTGGTTGGAGGCGCTGGTGCTGGTGCTGGTGCTGGTGCTGGTGCTGGTGCTGGGTGCGGTGTCGGGGTGGTGGGCAGAGGAGGGATGGGAAGGAGAAGCTTGGGAGGTCGGGGGGGATGGGTCGGCGGGGGCGATGGGGGGAATTGTGTCTGTTTCGTTTGCCAGGACTTCGGTGAGCCTCCACGTACCCGCAGATGACGCGGGTATTGGGTGTCGGAGGCGCTGGGCCGGTGAAGAGCTTCCTTTCGGGCTTATGCAGGGACCATTAAAGGGTTTAGAGGTTCGTGGAGCTGTAGCGGGGTGTGCTGAAGAGCGTGAAGCGGTCGGAAAGGCGGCAGAAAGGCGTGTAGTGTGCTAGGACGGCGGTGACGATGGGCGAGATGGCCAGCGGAGAGATGATGTCGGCGCGCGGTCGGTGCGCTGGAGCCTGCTTCCAAGCTCCGGTATAACTCCGCCGGGGCAGGGAGCGTCTGGAGATAGCCGTTGGGGGGCTGTGGGACGTGTTTGCTGCTGTCGTTGTCGTTGGTCGTTGGTCGTTGGTCGTGCGAGTAGCTTGTCGCCTTCAGATGCGGAGGCTGGCTACAGCTCGGTGCCGAAAGCGTTACCCTTCATGCGTCAACTTGGCAGGCACAACCTTGGGCAGTCAGCCAGCACGATGACGACGGCAGAGCAGCTGGCTGTAATGGCTGGAACAGAAAATAGTCTCACTTTAGCAGAAGTGCATGTATATGGGCAAGTGTCCTGCATGCATGCAATGTACAGGCACCCACGGCACCCACATCACCATGCCCCGGGTCGACCCGCGCGGTCACATGGGTTTAATCGCCGCCGATAAGGCATCAACTAGCTTCAACACCAACTCCTCACGCGCCCGCTGCTGCCGCCAGTAAACCTCCAGGGCGCCCACTACCCCGAAGCCCTTCTTTACCGTCTATGCCACCATGTCTCTGGTACAGGTGCTAGCTTTCGTTGGCGTAAGACGAGATGCGCTGTGCCTCGTCACATGTAACCAAACCCCCGCTGCTATTTCGTCGCCAACCAAGTGTCACAATTAGATTGGGCGCCAAGCATGTCTTGCATCCATGAAATGTTCCATGACATTAGACATTGTAGACTGGTACAGATACTCAACACCGACGGAAAACAATGAACTGAATTTTAGGGCCCCCACCATTGCTTACTAGATCGGGATAAATGCCATGTCTACTAGCACAGACTCCTTCCAGGTCCATAGATGAAGCTCTACTTCTTGCGCTGCTTCTTGGCAGGTGGTCCTACATCCGACTTGCGACCTTTGCCGACTAGTGCACGAATGTCGACTTCTTGCTCGTCCGAGTCATCCTCAACCATAGCTTCCACCTCGGAGTCGTCCATGCCCTCGACATCAAGGTCGGAGAGGTCCTCATCGTCTTCTTCTTCATCGAACGTCGCCTCTGTGAATGTATTAGCTTTGTTTGCGCCTCGACCCTTCAAAGAACTTACTGTAGTACTTGATTGCATTTGGCCACATCTCTTCCGCAATGATGGTGACGACCTCATCTCCGCCGGGGAAGACCTCAACCTCCTGATAATCCTGCGAGTCTTCCTCCTCGTCCTCGTCTTCATCGACCTTCTCGCCACGCTTCATCTTCTCAATCTTCTCCTTGTCTTCCTTCTCAGCCTTCGCCGACTCCTCCACGCTGATCCACCGGTATCCCGATACGAAAGAGAACAGGCCGAAGAAGCTAATTGAGGATTCGAATGATGTCTCAATCTTCTTCGAGAGCTCCTTGTATTCTGGCAACTCTGTCTCCTTCTTTCTCGCATCCTTGTCAGACGAGTCCAAGTTCAACTTCTTCCTCGCCTCGCCCAACTTGAAGGCTGCGTCTGTCAAACCACCAGTCAGGTCCTTGCCCTTCTTCCAGTGAATCTGGACGGGCTCGGACACCAGACCAGCCCAGTCTCTCGACTTCCTGAACCAGAACTTCTTCTCCAGCACCTTGTCTTCGAAGTATTCGTTCTCCTTGAAGCCGAACTTAAGCGAGAAGCTGCGCGGCGAGCCACTGGGGTCGTCGAGCTCAAAGCGAGAGACTTCGAAGGTGTCCAGGCATTCGGCGAAGACTTTCGAGTCGGAGGGCTGGATGAAATTGTCAATCTCGGGCGGTGCCTGCTCGAATACAAGAGACCAGAAATGTGGGATCTTCTTGATGTAGTCGGCGCGCTTGGTGTAGAGTGGTGCATGGAGAGCTTCGGCTTTGCGGACTGGAAATTGTTAGCAGTGTCTTTGCTAAGAAGGCTTGTGAGGCGGCATACTAATCTCCAGCTCTACATCCTCAAACTCAGTCTCAATGACGCTGAGCTCCTCGAAGCGTGCCATGAGCACTTCTTCAGACTCTACCTGTAGTTCGGCCATGTTGTGCAAGATTTGATCTTGACTTAAATTCGTCAGTATACGGCCAGAAGCATCGCAAATATTTCGCGACTCACTTCCACCAGTAATGTCTACAGTGAACGGTGTAGGGCGGTGTTTGTCAAGATTGTGATTTTGTGCAGCTTGAGAATCTGCAACCCAAATTTTGGACAGGGTTCAGCGCACGGACCATGTAGACGTCAGAGTCTCCACTGTGGAGACATCCCGCACTTTTGAGCTGCTGCTCCACACAATCTGTCTCATCACTTTTCAGCCCGATTCGAGGAATTTGATATGAGAGTTTGTTGCATTGTTCTCCTCCTGGCCTTGTTTGGTATGGCAAAAGCCTGACATGAATCACGCTGGCGAAGAGCAAGCGAGCGCAGCAAGCATCTACTTACATATATTATGATCCTCAATTCAAATGAAATTCATTCATTCCGACCACATTACAGTTGAACAGTCAACCATTTAAGTGTGGAAGGGCGAGGTTTTTTCGGATCTACGCGTCGAGTTTCGATACCTAGGTACTGCTGGCGCCGGTTACAAGGTACCTCACAGGTGCTATTACTTTTTCTCGTCCTTGGCTACGGTTCATTTCAGCGTGCTGCGACCAAACCCCGCTAGTTATGTTCTACTCGAATTTCAACATCGCCTTTCCCT
>Ga0265780_10003140_pt1 | contig 21910 bp, 25 predicted proteins | sample P1T30metagenome_FD_192432 | JGI IMG/M metagenome (GOLD analysis project Ga0265780, IMG submission 192432) | Plant litter microbial communities from East Loma Ridge, Irvine, California - P1 T30 | ecosystem: Environmental > Terrestrial > Plant litter > Unclassified | place: USA: California...
GCCTCCACCATGAGACGGAGAGCTGTTCTTCTGCCGTGGCGGGCCCGGCACCGACGAGCAAAAGTCGCATGGATCCAGCGACTAATGTGACGCAAAAGGAGTGGAGGGAAGTGGCGGCTAGCAAACCTGGGGTGAGGTAGAGCATGTATGGTTTTGATAGTTCATGTGGGGTGAGGAGGATCTCGAGGGATCGTCGCGGGTTCATGGGTAGTTTGTAAGGTGTGATAATGGATCGGTTGATAAGGACCGTCATGGGTAGACTGATGAGTGTGAGGACGATTGTGAAGATTCCCATCCTACTTGTTAGCTAAGGCGTATGACGACACAGATAGCTCACCTGATTCCACCGGCATCAGGGACAGAGTATGTTCCCTTGGGTCCAGGGCTACTGGATCCACCAACGAATACGATGGAGCAGAAACTGATCAACGCGACAAACATGAGCATAGGGAATGTTCCTTTCATCAGCTCTTTCCCATAGCTTCACATACCCTTGTAAAGCCCATACCACCCTTCAATCCTCTTTGTTCGTTTCAGCGTTCCCACCAGAGAAGTAAGCACAGGACCGGATCTACCATCAGCTCGCCCCATCCTTGATCAATCCAACTTACCTGTTATCCAAACCATCGAGCGATACTGCCTTTGGACTGTAATTCGCCCTTAGACGAACCAGAGCTCCATGGATGGGTTGTGTGATCAAGACACCTATACAAGATAGGATGACCATAATCAACATCGCTAGGATGAGTGTTATAATGAACTCGAACATGTTGATATAGTGTGTTGAGTATGATATAGAATGATAAGGTGGGATAGACTGCCAGCACCGCACCGTCACTACGCTCGGCCCATGTGACCCGGGGATTACACCGTGGGAAATGTGGGGTAATTTGATTCCGGCGGTCGGAGTGCACGGCCCGAGATCCTAAAGATAAGGCAGCTGATCCTCCCCATTCTTTGAACCTCTATACCCGCAACAATGCCCAAGCTACTCATGTAAGCTGAAACCTTCCGTCTGGAGCTGACGAGAAGAACCCGACATGTAGGCGATGATGCCATGAAGATTCTAGAGGATGCACCATTCGACATCATCCTTAATCCAGAAAACGCACAACCTTCCCGAGAATGGGTACTCAAGCACTTGGCCGACCCAGAAGTTCTGGGAGCATGTATCATGCATTCACAACCATCCGATAAAGTCGACAAGGAATTCCTGGATGCTTGCAATCCGAATCTGAAAGTCATTTCCACCTTCTCGGTTGGATATGGTACGTCACGACAGAATTCAAGAGACTGATGAAAGACCATATCGACGTCAAAGCAGCAGCTGCCAAGGGCATCAAAATTGGACACACACCCGGAGTCTTGACTGCAGCAGTATCTGACATCTGCGTCATGCTCGTCCTCATGACCATGAGACGCGTAGAAGAGGGTATAGCATTGGTGAAAGCGGGAGAATGGCCCCAAGTCCCCTGGAGTCCATTCGTACTATGTGGACCAACGATCTCGCATCCTTCCCTCACTCTATCGTTTCTTGGTTTCGGCAGAATATCCCAGGAAACATTAAGGAAGTTACTAGTATTCACCAACCGGGACGCCCCGCCTACTGTCCAGTATACCTCCAGTCGGGCTCGACCAAACCAGGCGGAACTCGATGCGGACTTTTCTAAGGAGTTCGGTGTGAAAGTGCAGAGGGTCGAGATTGATCAACTAGCAAAGGAAGCGGATATCTTGGTTGTCTTATGTGACCTAAACCCCTCGACGACGGATCTAGTCAACATGGATTTCCTGAAAAAGATGAAAAAGTCGGCTGTTCTTGTAAATGGAGCGAGGGTAAGCTATAAACCTCCCTATGTGATAGCTAACCTGTAGGGACCAGTGATCAATTCGGATGATTTAGCGGATGCGCTCGAGCAAGGCGAGATCTTTGGTGCGGGACTGGATGTCATTACTGGCGAACCAAACATCGGACCTGATCACCGTCTTGTCAAGGCAAAGAATTGTACGTGCACCTGTATACCCGAGGAGCCAAGACTGACAACAGGCGTTGTGATCCCACATATGGGTTCTGCGGATATTGACACCCGAAAGAAGATGGCCGAACTCTGTAAGCTACCGCTTCGCTTACTGCACGCGACACGGCTGACATCAGGCGTCCGAAATGGAATCAATGGTGCAAAAGGCGAAGCACTCCTAGCAGAAGTCAAGCCATGAATAGATACATACTTGCATGCATCAGAGACCTGAATGAATCTACCACCAAGGCGGCCCCTGACCGGGCTGCTGAGGCAGCATCCCATTTCCCTGTGCCTGATAATACCCCATCTGAGGACTAGGCAATGGCTGTGTTTGGACGGTCACACATCCACCGGAGTGGTTAGACATTCCATCATTCTCGATAGGTGGGAAAGGGAAGAATGTATCCATGTAGTTCGGGTCCATGAACAAGTTGTATCCAGGTTCGGGCTATTGTCAGCCACGTCAACTTGGGGTACGTACGATAGCAGAAGTCTCGGGACCATTACCATTGGAAGCTAGTAGTTGTTCGGCATAGGAGAAATCGAGAGCTGGGAACAACTCGGTCGGTTGGTGCTCGAATGAAAATTTAGAGTAATCCGTCGCCTGAGTCTGGGATGATGTGGAAGTAGAGGGTTGAGAGTTCCAGCTGGGTACAGTGGTGGCACCACTCTTTGGTGATCCAGGTCTGGAAGCCGGAGGGAGTAGCTTGTTCCTCCTAGCTTTCTGAATGACATCCCTCAACAAAGAAGCGTATTGGAATCCGGGTACTGTCATAAGCCTTCCCCCATGTTCAACCTTCCATATTACGCACCTTGAGAAAGCATGATTGCCAATTGCTCAACATCCTTCCCGATCCGCCTAGCATCGACCACCTCCGGCACCAAGCTCGTCATCCTAATCAAGAATCTAGAAGCAAAAGCAGCGGAAACGTGTGTGAATACATTTCCAGATCGGAATGTTCGTCGATACTACCATCAGCTCCGACATCAGTCTCACATACAGTTTGTGATTTCAAGCACATGTGGACAATCGTTTCGGCTGCTCGAACCGCCTTAATGAGGAATCCACGCCTCTCTTCTGATAAATCCGTCACATCCCTTCGTCTCCTGATTCCATGTAGAATTAGAGCATTAGACAACATGATGGAACCGGATTTTGCCGTGATCACTACCATTAGCTGAATCTTTCCACATGCCTTTGTCACTCACAACCCTCACGCAGGATATCTCCCTCGGGTACCCCTCTGACTCGCTGGTACTCGTCCCAGTAGACGTGCCAAGCCTCCACTTGCTCATTCATCAGGCGCAGCTTTTCGTCGAGATTAGGCAAAAAGTCATTGTTTGGCGCAATTGAGAACGGTTGATGTATTGGTACTGATATCAGCCCATTTCAGTTGGGTGACTTACTCCTGAAAGCCATCATTTCGCAGTAACCGATTAATCGACTATCGCTCTTGATCGACAGCGGGTGATCGAGGAAACGTCTGGCATGCTTGATTGTATCTTCTCCGAAAGATACTGCGGGTCGACCATGATTGAAAGCCATTTCATGTTCCATCTTGAATAGCTATCATCAGCTTGGTCTTCAATGGGACGTACCGTCAACCAGACCCTTGCGCCCGTGACTAGAGGCTGTTCATCTTTCAATTGTTCAGGTGTCTTGTCCGCGCCCATGCCAGTTCGGACGAGATATGGTAAACACCGATACAATCCCATATCGAGTGCCATCCTGACAGCGTGACCTCCTGCTCGCCATCCACTCGTGTCCGCCCATGATGCTAGTACGACTACAATTAGCTCCGTCGTTTCTTTGAACCTACTTTGAGCTTGAACCATCTCCACCTTGGCAATAGGTGAAAAGAGGGTATGCATCGAGATCTTTTCCGCATGTTCCCTCGATCTCTTCTGAAGCTCACTCTCGGGACCTGTCATCAGCTTTATTTGCGGGCAGACATACCTGCTGCATCACTGATCTTGGATCCAACAAGAATGAGTGTGGTTATTGAGAATGGGGATCGCTTTCGCAGGCTATCATTAGTGACGCCTTGGATCCGACCCACCTCTCAAAAGTGTCCAATGCTGGGTCATAGCACGGCATAAAGATCGCAGCCTCCGAAAAGAACCTTCTTATCAGCTTTACCTTCGGTGAAACTCACAATTCCACAAGCTCCTTCCCTTTCTCCTGGGTACAATAGCCCAAATCGATGACATCCGGAAAAGCATGCATCTTATCTCCCCTCTCTACCGGGTACGGCATCTCCAGACCCAGTTCCAACTCGGCGCCCACCCTTGTCGACCGCCTTTTCTTTGCGTTTCCTGGTGAATCGAAATCGAATGGAATGTTTGAAGCGGGTCTCTTGACGGGTGATCGCTTTGATTGATCCATATGGCCATCTGCCTTTAATCTCGCCGCTTCGGCCAAAGAGAGCATATTGTCGAATGGCGCATTCATCTGTGTGGGATTCAGAGGGTCTTCATCGTCATCGTCGGATCCAGGGGCTGTTGAACCGTTTTCGACGGGTGGCTCCCATTTTGGACCGTTTCCATTCTCGGTTGGTGGCTGCCATTTGTTCCCCGGTGTCCACTTTTCACTCTCCTGTGATTCCCATTTCTGAGCGGACTTTGGCTGTTCGTATAGTACAGGACTTGGAACCGGTATACTATTAGCTGGGGATTGATGTATCCTCCCAGGCGCAATTCCTTGATTCGGGTACTCGGGGTAATCTTTCATCAGCTCTTCTCTACAAACCTTCATTACATAGTACTTACTCTGCGGTGCCCCCCTCTGTAACCTCACAAGTTCGGTCAGAGTAGATTGTAATGTCCCCATTTGATCCTCCATAAACTTCAACCGGCTATCATCAGTCCGGCCCTAATCGTCCACTCACTCTTCCACCTTGGAAGCCTTTGATTTCCTGGGTCCATCAAACGTACACTCGTGACCCGATTGTCGACATCGGTTACAAGGCGGTTCTTCTTTACCAATACATTTCATCTTCATCCTATGACAAAAGTCCTATTCATCAGTTGTCTTAAAGTCTCGTGACTTACACATGCTCCTAACCATCAGCTTGACATTTTCCAGGGGACGTACGATTGGCAGTCTTCCTAATACCCGACTTGTCATCATCTTCCGGCGATGATCTCTCGCTATAAGCCCTCTCTGCTTGCATGGTTGTAGACTATGGATGGGCAATAGAAGTGAGTCTGGGCCTGGATTGACTAGTTCCGAAGGAAGTCGAACACCGGGCAAATCGGGCCGTAGGCACGTGGTTGAGTGTGGCACTTTTGGGCAGAGTCAAAGCTCAGCTGAAATTCAGAACACTCTCCACCTTAGACGCTTGCTACTCTCCCCTCAATGACTGGGAACGGCGTACTTGCCGGGAAAGAAGCCTTGCATTGCGCCACCACATACATCACGCTAGCTTAGCGCATCGGCTTCGACCTGTTTAAGCGTAATAGGATTAGGAAGTGAAGCCGAACCCTCCTTTCGATACTCGCTTTGCTTGAATACAACATTAAGCGATCCTTGATTTCATGCAGAGGATTATATTTTGGGGTTACTTACTAGTTGTTTCAGGCTAGACGCTATACTCAAGAAGAAGCTTATACCAGGAAAGCCATCGGAAGCACGGTCGTGTTTACCATAACTTCGGGCTGCGGTTTGAGTGACCATCCTTTGGTGTAGGGTCTCTATCATAAATGGCTCATGCTTGGGCGATTTCCCTCTTATCATGCCTAGGCTAATACTAGAAGCAACCGGTGTAAGCACCCCCTTTTCCAATGGTCGTCATTGTTTGCTATTGACCCTTTTGGCTGAAACCCTTATTGTCAAACATATATGAGGAGTCAAGAATTAGGATTCCACTTCTTCTTCCCCACCTATCTCATCCATCACTCATATCTACCAATTCATTCTATTCTTTGTTCCAAAATACCGTATGTACCGTCTTCGTCTCATGCTGACCATCAACTGTCAGCATGGTGGGAGGACCAACGCCTGCTTCCGAGCGATGAGATTGAGGATATGTTGGGCTGTTGTTGGTCAGTACCATCAGCTGGTAAGTCTAATTATCATTATGATGTGACAATGCTAATGATAGATTGAAGAGTTGTTCAACTCGTTGAACCACATCCATACGAGCGGCCTCATGGGCAACTTCGAGCCGCAGTATGCCACGAGTCTCCTTCCTGCGATTGCGTTGCTTCAGGCGAAGCTCGACAACCCTTCCATCAGATGCTACTCTTCCTCCTGGTATTGCTGTTGGAGTCCCTTCTGTCAGACCTCAAGCCCTCGAGCACAGGCACCAGAACCACGTAAAATCGATCTACGGCAGGAATCGAGCGGAACGGGAAGAATGGGCTTTCCAGGAGAGGGAACTGGTCAAGCAGGTGCAGGCTGGGCAGCTTCAGATTGAGCAACTGAAGCAAAAAGCGAAGGAAGCTGCACAGTCTTCCCCGTGGTGGTGAGTCATACCATTTACCAATGATCAGAGAGCTCCAAGCAGGTCGATCTCGGATGCTCAAAAGTCAAATCCAGATCGAAGTACGTGCCCTTACCGCACCACAGATTGTCTATCGGAGCTGACACGCAACAAGGCCCTGAAACATAAGGACTACAAAAGAGGCCAGGAGATCGTTGATCTCAAGTCTCAGGTCTGGGTGACATCAACAAGTCAGCCTGAGTAACTCAGGTCATTCGCGAGGTGAGTGCCTTGTTCAGCTAAAACGCAGTCACCCCTTTGGTGCTGTTGCCATGGAGGAGCTGTACTCAAGCACTCCGTTTGACATTCAAATTCTCAACAAATACCTCACTATCCCATCCAACAACGCTACCTCCCGGCAACTACCCGAGTGACCAAGAAAGACACCCTTGGCTGTAGTTGTGTAATCCAATTCATCACTCCTCCTACGCTCAGAAACTAGGACTGGAGGTCGGATCGCTCAGCATCAATTTCTCGAATCGGATCGGCAGATCTCCTCATTGAGGTCTCGGAACGAAGATCTAGAGATTAGAACCCAACAGCCCAATGACGATCCCGAGTACAGCCTCAACTATTCCCCCAAATTCGTCCTGAATGTTCCGGTGATCGCCTTCCCATCACTACCTTCACCACCAGTGCAAGTGAAGGTGACTTGAAATACTGATCTAGAGCTTGTGGCGTTGTCGTCGGTGGAATTGGTCACTCTAGCTTCTCTTGCTGACTGATAAGCCTTCTCGCCCAAGTCATTGGTATTGGTATTATCGAAAATTGAAACAGTTGACGAAAGAGTTGGCTAGGGTGTGTAAGATCGAAGAAGAGGACGTCCGACCGCAAGCCGAAGTGCCGTCGAACATTAATCATTGGAGTCGTCAAAATCCTTTGGTCTTGAACGAAACGAGTTCAAGATGCTTACCCGGTCCCTGGCTGTCTCGAGTCGATGTAGGGGGTCAACACCGCCTTCCGAGCCTCATTCAAGTCCCGAGACGACGCCAGACACGATGCTGTCCTCAAGGTCGACTCGGATGCCATGCTAATTATCCCACATCTCGAAACACCAGATAAAATCGAGCAAATGACTCGACAAGATGTACGGGATTGGCTCGATCCGACCCCCGCATCCCCCCTTCCTCGCTATCACGAACAATCGAAACAACCTACGTTCCCAAGTCCCCTGGCTGGACCCTCTTTTTTCTTGACGTGTATACATGTACAACTGAGATGGCTGGTATGGTGGTACATGTATACACGCCAGGAAAAGGACGGTCTAGAACGGATGGTTTCTCGGAGAGGTGTCTTTGTCATTGAAGGATCCTGATCTTTTCATTTCTTCTATTGTAGGTATATTACTTTGAGGTAGCGATGTTCGGTATGTATAACATGGTTGCTGTACCTCTCGTATGAACTTGTATTCAGCATTTGCTTTCATCTACCGTCTTGTTTCAGCCCTATTTCCAATTCAACTGACTGATCGTATGCGCTAAACGTCACTTGAAACTGAGCGTCAATCGAGACAATTGGCTCAGTCCACTCAGAGAAGATCAAGTGAGCATCGGTCGAGGTGCAGGTGTTATGATATAACTGCATAAAGCAACATTTCAACTATAGCTACATATGAAGCCATACTTCAAGGAATTATAAAGTGTTTAATGAATTAAATGTAATATATGGGTGATGGAAGATGGAAGTCGGAAGCTTGGATAGCGATGGCGGCAGAACCCGAGATCGGCAAAAAGAGTCAGGTCCTTTAGTTGCTGACGACGGTAGCAGCCTCGGATCGTCGAGGAGCAGCGTCAACGGCAGAGTGCTCGGTGACGGGGTTGGCAGTAGCGTCGTACTTGCCCTTTCGTCCGAACATACCCTTCTTGACGGCAGGGTGGTTGGGGTCAGCAGCTCGGGGACCAACGTGAGGGGGGTTGTCGTAGGCGTGGACCTTCTCTCGGTCGGTGTAGTTGATGGCGTTGGCTCCGTCAGAGTACTTGCCGGATTGAAGCTGGAGTCGGGATAGATCTTCCTTGGAGAGGAGGAACAAGTGGATGAAGAGGAAACCTGGCTTGGCAAGGACATCGAGGACACCGTAGAAGACCATCTCGGAGTCGGCGGTGATGACGTTTCCACCATCGGCGAGACCCCAGGCAATGGGGTAGAGGAGCCAGAGGAAGGAGAGGATGCAAGCGGAGATAGTGTAGGCTCGCTTGAAACCGCCACCGAGGTGGGAAACACTCTTCCTTCCGGGACCGAGGAGGACGAACCAGATCTGGGTTATATCAGCTTGAATCTGGTGGTGTTGTAACGAAGCAACTTACGTAGACTTCAGCGGCCATTGCGAAGGCGAACAAACTTTTGAATCAGCAGGCGCCCAAATTACATTCGCAAAAGGAACAGACGTACCCCCACTTGTAAGAAGAAGGAATCAAGGCACCGACAAGACCGGTGATGATCATGACGAGATCAAAGAAGATGACGCTAAGCTGTCAGCAAGCTCTACAGTCCGTAGAGAGGCAACTCACGTCAAGATATCAGAGAGAGGGAGTCCAGTACCGAGGAGAAGCTCCAAAAGCAATGCGGGAGTGGTGATGGTCCAATCGATGTATCGAACGTACTAAAAATCAGAATCCGCCACCATCTTAGCGCGCCACACTCACCCAGATGGACCTGGTGGTACCAGCAGCGAAACCATTGGCTCCAGCGAACTCAGTGGGAATGGCAGCTCGACCGAGAGCAGAAGCTGGAGAAAGTCAGCATCACACAGGACGACAGAAGAGGCGCACGGACCTAAGCAGAAGTATGCGACAGAGGCAGTGACCAAAATGATCACACCGAGCTGGTGGAAGACTCGCTGACCCTGGGGTAGCATCTGAGCCCACACGATGGTGACCAATGCGGAGAGAAGCATGATGGCGAAGCAAGCCCATAGCCTGCTGATTAGCAGACGTAGAGTGGCGTGTAGCGCTGGAAAACTCACCAATCGGACCCATGCTCAGTGATGTCCTGAGTTGCCTCGTAGTAGGTGTTGACGTTAACAGCGTTGTTACCCATCTTGTTGATTGTTGATCGACTAAGAATGAAGCTGAATAATATGTGGATGAAGAATTGATCGATGCTGACGACTCTTGTTTATATATCGATGAGATGCCAGGCAAAGGTGGACGTCTGCTATCTTTGCTAAAAGACGTCAGTGAACTCGTGCGACGTCATATTACACAACGGCCGAGTCGGGATAGTCTAATTATGGACATCTATGCTTGAAAACAGGCACTAGACTTACTGTTTCTATCGGAGAGGCGTTTCCCAGGCGTCGTATATGCCGGTATCGCCGAAGGAAGAACCTTGAAAGGTGTGTGCGACGTAGACGTATTTCGCTAGTCTGAGCAGAAACTCAAGCCACCTGGGTCTGGTACCGTGATTTAAGCGATAGACAGACGACCGGATGCATCAAGTGGGATCTGAGTCTTGCTTTGTCGTCGTCTTCGGTTGTTTGATGACGAATGCGAAAATAGCTAAAGATCGAGAGATTAGACGAATCTGGGCGATCTGTTGTATGCTAAACTGTTTCAGTGATGTCATCGGTTAGTGCCTGGGCGCATCACTACTTTTAACATGAATATTTCAACAGGAATCTCCTTTCGCTCATCTAAGCAGCCACGGGAACACGGCCATATTGTCCAGCGCATGCGCGGGTAAGAACAACGTTGGCATTTTAAACTCGGCCGGTGGCTTTTACCTTGATGACATGATCCTGATATCATACATAATTCTGATATCATACATAATAAGCAGCGGGATCACCACGTAAACCAAGGTAATACCGTGCTTGTTTGTGCCCTATATCTTTTATTCCGTCAGCGAGGAGTCAGCAGGACTATTGACTTCTTGTGGCTGACGTCAAGTGATTGATCTTTCGCAGTCTCCATTTGGGGTGCAAAAGATGACCTGGGTTCTGCAACTAGTACGTGATGAATACACAAGGTTGGAGCTATGTCGCAGCTAGGTCAGCTGAGTCTTACCTGACTACGTGACTAATCGCACGTCGCTGACCAGAATTTCACTGCTGACCGCTTTTGTGATCAGGATAAGAATTGTCGTACCAAATCACACGAGCTCATTGGTAAATCGCGTCCAGCGGCTTGTAGGATCCATCATCTCTTCCAGAATCTCGCTGATGGGCAGTGCTCAAATGACACGATGTCGAAGAATTCTATGCCATCCAGTCTAATAATCCAAAACTGGACTCCCGGGCCGGGTGCTGGGCGTCCAGAGCACTTCTGCCGCAGTAATTACGCCCCGCCCTCACTCAATCTGTCATCAGCTTAGCGAGGTAATCACAAAGTGGAACAATAAACTCGGCCACCTTCATCGGGTGGAGGATGGCCTCCCTCTTGAGCCTAAACTCAGAAGCCCCCTGCTCAAATTCCTATATCAGCCATCGTCCTCGAGATACTTGCACAATCCACTGACCTTCACAGCATCTAGCTTGTCGGCCTTGTCACTTTTCCTCTCCGCCGACTTAGCCACACTTTCGATCATTCTCGACAGGCTCTGAAAAATCAGATCAATCCCTAAAGATGATTTACGTCAAGTTCTGTCATAAGCATGAGACGCAATCAGATAAGGCGACTTACATGACTGAATCGACTTCCTTCGCTGACCAGCCTACTACTATCCTGCTGATCAGCTTTGCGGAACGAGGGGAACCTTTACTCACCCGGATGACGAGGAGCGAGTCATCCACCAGCCGTAAATCCGCCAACGGTCCCAGTAATCTCAATATGCCCTCCTGATCATCTATTCCTTCCTCATGTCGGGCTACGGTGAAGGTATTCGTATTGGGGACGACGAATTGGCGACCAGAATTGCGTTGTCGGCGTCGTGTCCTCACACGTTTGCCGAAATCGTTGCAAGCGGGCGACGATCACTCTAGATTAATTCAGCATCTCAAAGGGACGACAGAAATGATGTATCTTACGTCAAGCTTCGCTGACTTTCCCTTCTGCATCTTTCCAAGATACTGGATATCCTCATCTTCAGCTCTACTTCTTTTCTTCGACCCGGAAGGTCTTGGGCCCGTGGGATCGGAACGGGCGGGAGCCAGATTTTGGTCTAGTGGTCTCTTTGCGAAGAATGTGGCGATACTGGGCTGTTTATGGTCGGGTTTAAGCTTTTTGTTGGCCATTGTATTGATATATGGCTGCAAAGGGTTGTATGGTATATATATTAGGAGGGAAGAGAAGATGATGTCGCATAAGATGGGCGATACCGAATAGGGCGCCTGAATATTCCGATCGATTAGTCATTGACGCTCGAGCCACACACTAAATCAATCCCCGTATCCTTTGAATTGACTGAATGTCACTCACGATCGAGTGTCTGTGTGTGGCCGGCTGATCGCCCTCCCCAGCTTCCTTTCTCCGAACGCCCTCTTCCAGCCACTCGATCTTGTTTGAGTTGATCGTTTTTGGTTTCATCGTCGCTCTTCTTATTGTCATCCTTCTTCTTATGTGCCTTTGCAGCCTGGTTCTCTCGGACTTCGCCCTTCCCTCGTTTCCTTCCTTCCGAATAGTCCGATACGAGGCCTGGTCTGAGATCCTCCTCCGCCGCCTCGTCGGCTTTCTTCTTCGCCCCCTTCCCTTCTTCCATGCCAATTCCGGTCCCTCGACGATCTCAACTTCCGAGGCCTTCTCTTTCTCCGCTTGGGCCCTCTCTCCTTATCCGCTTCCCGATCATCAACCTCATGCTCTCCCGCTTCTTTCACTCGCTGCTCCTTTTCTGTGTTTCCTTTTGTGCCATCTTCTTTTCAACTTCGTCTGATTCGATTTGTTCCGCGTCTGCCCTTAATGCTTGCTCGGACCTGACTAGTGGGTTCGAAATTGGCAACGACGGAGTAGGAGGTGGAATTTGATCTTGATGAAGCGGGTACATATCGATGTTTGGTGGGATTTCCGACATGATGTTACGTTTTGTCACTGTGTAGCAGTAGAGATTTGTCAGAATTCGGAAGAGAGTATAGAAATAAGGTAGTTCATGATCTCAATACATCCCCTCCACCTCCGCTCCCAATGTTCTCTGCAGCATCCTTTCTGAGTCATCCCAATCATATTCTTGCGATATCACCTCCCTTCTATAATTAGCTGTTTCTTGGGCGACTCGTCGCTAGACGTCAGCTCTGCCCATGCGATTGATTTACTCTTCGATGTTCCTCAGGATGAGTGACTGTGGGCTTGTCCAGGGGGTCCAGCTCTTCCCTGGTTCTTCCCTGCGGAAGAATTGGGTAATCTTTGGCGCGGGTTGGGTGACCTTGCTTTGAGAAGCAGCATGTATCATCGCGAGGTCTCGGACGGTCTGATGGGGTACCGGTAAAACGAGAAGAAGTCGATGAGCTGGATGGGACATGTGATGCCGAATTGAGTCGAGATCCATTGGAGACCATCCCTTGATTGAAACCCAAGATTGGGATATCCACTGGCGCTGGTCTGACCTGGTTGGTATCTTACACATGACGACATTCATCTCACTATCAGATGATTGATAGTATTCGCGGAAGTCGCTGAGGATTGGTGCCCAGCAATGTTCGATTTTGGCGTTTAAAGCCGGTGATCGGTCGCGAGAGATGTAGTGGTTCGTCGTCCCCATTGGTCGGACCTGTAAGACTTTCGCATCGAGCCGGGTTGCGAAAAAGCGGGAAGAGAGCCTCAGACTCGGTATCTCGACTCCCATTGCTGTCTAACCTTCTTGTAGGTATCTGGCTCGTTCCACGGGGGATATGTGTCGAGGCCGGTCCCCGACCAGCATCGGTGGCGGAGCAAGCCCGAGACCAGGTCATGCGGCGTTGGTATGATGCAGAACAGCCAGAGCATCTCGTCGCCGGTCTTATGTCAGCTTTTTCCTGCAAGGTGAACTCACCATCCTGCGGGACCATTCGCTGCCAGTAAGACCGGAGTGATCAACCAGCGGAAAGAAGCGGATCCTGTGGTGATCGCCATGTGAATTGAACACCGACGAGCTCCATGGGCGGCCTCCTTCCACCGGGTCAAAACTCGCCTCGTTCTCTCCGCTTCTTCGGGTCTTTACACCATCGATGAACCTTCCGATGTGGTAAAAGGTTGGCTTCATCGGGTTTCGCTCCAAGTATTTTGAAGGTAGGTCGAGCAGATGATTTGGTCGCGTAGGATCGGCAAGGAACTCCTTTATTCTCTTGGCGTAATCTTGAGATCCTTGGTGCTTCTGGCGGAGCATCTGATCAAGCGAGTTGGGGTTGCCCTCTACCATCTTGATGTAGATGACGGACTGCTGGTCTTTGGCGGTATGATTGATGAAACCGCAGTCTTCCAGCAATACCGAACTGCTCAGCATTTCTCCGCTGAAGGTCAGCAATCGTTTAAATGGGCAAGATGTACTCACGGAGTACAAGTCTTGGCCATATCTGATGCAATTCATACAACCACCTGGCGGTGGGTCTCAAAGCGAAGAGGGCGATGTTCTCTCCCCTGCTCGCAGGCGGATCCTCAAAGAGTTCGTATATGACCGACATAGCCCTTCGACTGGTGACTATGCGAGAGGGTGGCTTGGCGTCTTCGGGAGCGTCGAGAAAGGATTTGAAATCTTCATTTTGGGATTGCACCCAGCAGTCGACGAAGACTTCGAGGGTCTGGCTCGTAGTCTTCGGAAGCGACAACATTCCGTTTGTTTACAAGAGGGCGAATCGCTTCAACGAGTAGTTCAGGGAGAGCGGCTGGATCGAACAAGCTCATTCGACATGGCTTACCGACGAGGGATGATGCGGCGTGGTTGAGATCGTCGTCGACCTTCTGTCAATATCTCCCTGTCGTGTAGACCGGTCCGGATTGTAGCTCTTTGGTGCCCTGCGTTCGCTTGTGGCCGACTTGATCAGACGATTGGGTGACCGGTGATGGCGTAGCTATATCCTTCATGCTGAGGCCCAGATGTCGGAAGGTCTGTAACAGGGGTATGTTGCTCATCCTATCCGTTAGCATCATAGCATTCCAGACCACGAGCGGCTTACAATTGTTTGGACTCGCCCCTGATCTCCACATATGGGAAACACAACATCTTAGGGAGGACCGATCTGATAGATCAGCATGAGCCGGAAAATCGTGTTCTCACCCCTCCTCTTGGTCCTGCCTTTCCTGCGATTCCAGAAGTATGACTTACCCTGGGACGACGTTGGACCGCCGACGGAATTCTGATTACGGGCTGAGACGACGAGAAGCTGGAGTCCGGAGTGGTATCAGAATGATAACATTGCGACATATAGCGGGGAGCTCCGTTCCTTGGTTCCTTTGAGTGAGCAGCGCTCGGCGTTTCAGATCATTCATCGATAATGCCGTTGCACCGACTGGGAGCCCAAACAGAAGTGGATCCGGAGTAATATGCCTATTCCACCATCGGAGATATAGCTGTCCCTTTCTGTGATAGATGTGATCGGTTATCTTGGAGAAGCCTGTTGGAGATCTTGACAGCTTCATTTGGCATACGCGGGTCGCTTTGTGATATCGCTCGGCGTTATGCAAGAATCAACTTGTAGTGCCGTTGCATTGACTCGCGACTTTTCGAGTGTCATGGAGTCCTTCATTGACGTGTGACCGTGCAGCCTCTCTGGATCAAGGCCCCCCCTTGGACGTACCCCGGGTACCGAGTATCTGGCCAAAATCGTTTTGACTTGGATCATCTGTCAATAGCGGCCTGCTCTCACTATTGCAGGTTTGGTACTTCCAAATCCAGGTCGTACAGTCTCGTGATCGCCTGCGCGGCTGAGGCGAGGAGTCGTGGCACCGATAAGTTCATAGGCTGTAGTGTGTCACATGTAAGCGCCTCTTTGGCAGTAGCTCTGGACCCGTCTAAATGTCAATATTGCGAAAAGTTGAGTTTGATTGTACCAGAAGCGCTTCCTAGAGCTACTCCGGATCCCGGAACAGCCAAAGAAGTGGAAGTGTCTTACGTAAAGTGTGTTGCCACGTGTCGTCATAGACACCTTTTCTTGCATGAGTCTCTCTGACCGTAGGACGGAATCCGTTTGACTGGGACAAAGTGGCAGATGTCACTTTGCCGTGTCGTCCCTTGATTGGCAACATTATATGCATGAGTATTGTGAGGATTCTAGTCCTCCATACTAATGCTTCTCTCTTCCCCTTTCCCTTCTCCCACCCCGCATCTACCGCCAGCGCCGCTGCGGCTGCCGCAATCATCAGACTGAGTAGTTCTATGAGCATCAAACGAGAGAAGCATATGCTCAACGATGCATAGGGTAGTTTCGAAGAGCTCTGGTAGTGAACGACGCGAACTGCAGACTGTGACGCGTCGATACCGCCGGAGCATATCCGGTAGATACCGTCATCCACCATCCGGCCCGGCGGCACCGAGCCCGGATAATAGTTCTTCTACAAAACCTAATCCTTGACCAGCTTCACTACCCAACAATCATGGTCCTCACCAAGCCTTCTGCCTTCCTTGATAACCCATACCTCACCCGAGAAGATGTCGAGAAAGGTTGCATCGCTCTCCTCGATCCTCTCGCTCCACATACCTCGAAAGGCGGAGCTCTGATCGATATCGGGTCAACGGCCGCTCATTACGATTTGAAAGCGGTAGCTCTCGAGACTTTTGCTAGGCCTCTATGGGGATTGGCAGCTTTACTGAATGGAGGTGGAGAGTATGAAGGAGCCGAGAGATGGATCAGGGGATTAGCAAATGGGACAGATCTAGATGGGGAAGAGTATTGGGGAGCTGCTAAAGCAAAAGATCAGAGGATGGTCGAAATGAGTCCGCTGAGTTATGCCGTAGCACTCAAGCCCGAGGTATTTTACGAGAATCAAAGTGACAAGGCAAAGAAGGATAACGCCGCGTTTCTGGAATCATGTATCGGAAAGCCTATGCCTGATAGTGAGTCCAGAGAAAAGGCTAGGCTGATAATAGCGAATTGGTTATGGTTTAGAGTCTTTGCGAACTTAGCTCTACGACGTATTGGATCCGACAGGTTCAACCCAGAACAGATGGGCAAAGATCTCAAACGACTAGAAGAGTTTCAACTCTCCGCTCATCCACCTACCGGCGACGATTCCGGCTCTTCGGGATGGTCCAGAGACGGACCCGAGGGAGTCATGCAGCTCGATTACTATTCTTCCTCGTTCGCCATCCAAACTTCTCAACTCATCTACACAGTCCTAGCCCCAGAAGATACAGAACGATGCAACAAATACAAAGAACGAGCTCAGTCCTTTGTGCTCGACTTTATGCATTATTTCGACGAGGATGGAGCTGGAATCACATTCGGAAGATCTATGATTTATCGATTCGCTATTATCGCTACCTTTTCAGCCATGGCTTTTGCAAACGTTGAACCTCCAAAAGGGATCGAGTGGGGACACATCAAGGGTTTTGTCCTGAGACATCTCCGATGGTGGTCGAATCAGCCCAATATCTTCAAGGGTGATGGCACCTTGACGGTTGGATACGCTGGTGACAACATGAATATGACCGAGAACTACAACTCGCCAGGTAAGTTACCAAAATCAAACCGAGCTGAAGAACAGGCTCTCCGTACTGGTGCATGAAAGCGTTCCTCTGTCTATCAGTACCCTCCTCCCATCCCTTCTGGTCCTCAGAAGAACTCGCCTTTCCCTCAATCCCCGCAATCAAAGCCATCCCCGACCCATCGCATATCATGTGTAATCGAGGTGGACATACTTTCCTCCTCAGCTCGGGCCAGTTCCCCCATTACGCCATGCGACATGGACCGGCAAAGTATTCGAAGTTCGCATATTCTGCTTCTTTCGGTTTCTCTTGCCCGACTGGTGATATGGACCTGGAGCAACTCTCCGCTGATTCCATGATTGCTCTCAAAGACGCTTCGCCGGGTGTGGAAAGTTGTGATGGCGAGACATGGCGCGTCAGGCGAGTACCTATCGGAGCAAAGATCATCGGAAGAGGAACACCCGAAGTCCATCTCCGATCAAGTTGGAAACCGTGGGCAGATGTCGAAGTCGAGACCTTCCTGGTTCCACCACAAGAGTCATCACCCAATTACTACCTCCGAGTTCATCATATCAAGTCCGGTAGACCCCTTTCCTCATCTGAAGCTGGGTGGGCGACCTACGGACAAGGGCAAGATGGGCGAGCGTTGATTCAAGCTTTCTCGGGAGAAAAGAGTAAGGGCGGAGATGAAGAGACCGGCTGGGTGAGAGCTGCAACCACAGGTGGATGTGTGGGTGTGCGGGATATCTCGGTCAAGGGCAGTAAAGGAGATCGTCAAGGTCGATTGGTCCAAATTGATCCAAACGCAAACGTAATCTTTTCTAGGAGCATCCTGCCGAGTCTGACAGGTACTATACCTGAAGGAGAGACCTGGATCGTGACGGCGGTATTTGGAGCTCCAACAAGAGTCAAGGACTGGCAGACAGCATGGGACCAGTTACCAACGGTACCAGAATACGTATTCCATTAGTCAAGATGAATGCATACTAGTCGATCTTGTTCAATAGAGCGTATCCTGCTCGAATACAAATGAAAGAAAGGACACAAGTGCCGGCAATGACGAAGAAGATGTTTCCCTCTCCAGAAGCCTTTCCACCGCTCAGGGCTCCTTGCAAGGGCAAGAACATCGCTCCCTACCCATCAGCTCATGGCCCAATCACGGATCAAGACGTACCATGATAAAGTTGGTGGTCCAATTGACAGCTAGACCAACACTGCCCGAAGCAGTTCTCGCCTCTTGGGGCATTACTTCCGAAAGTACGACCCAAGTGACGGGTCCAAGACCCATCGAAAAGGCGCAAACGAACGCCACGATTGACGCTGCTGAAAGTGCAGCTATGGAGCCATTGATACCGATGGCGAGAGTGATGGCAGCAACACTCATGACTAGAGTAGGAAAGAGCAGAAGTGGCCTAGATCCAACGCGCTGAGGTCAGCAAAGATTGTCAAGGGGAACTTACCTCGATGAGGAACGCTGGTACGAGAGTCAATGGGATCTTTGCCATGACGATAAACAAGGCGATTAATCTCGAATTGCCGTTAAAGACGGGCTTCAGGATACGGGTGGAAAAGTACATGACGGGCGAGATACCGCATGTCTGTTGGGAGATCTGCGTGATTAAAACCACCAAGACTAATTTTCAGCTTCTGGTAGTATCCCGCAGCGGAATACTTACAAGCACGTCGGATCTTGCTATCGTGGGTAGTCAACAGCCCCTTGATGCTCAATGGCTCGACCTCCTGACCAAGAAGAGGTTCCTCCTCGTCGTCTTTCTTCTCCTCCCCGTCCTTTATGAAGAAACTGCCCAACAACTGGATCACGCCAATGGCAACAGCGACCGCGAAAACATATCTCCACCTTCCTTCATGGGAGAATGGGAAGCTGAGACTCTGTCCCGCCAGCATTCCGAAAACGATAAAGAGCTGGTTCATAATCCCCAACGATTTCTTGATGGATGGAGGGGCAATCTCGGCGAGAAAGAGGGGTACGGTGACTGTTGCTAGACCGCATCCTAGACCAATCAGGATTCTACCGATGATCATGAGCGAGAGGTGATTTGCGAGACCGACTACAGTAGAACCAAGCATGATGCATCCAGCCGAGATTCGGAGGGTATTGATTCGACCCAAGGGTTTTGTAATCGCGTTTGATCCCAGAGATCCGATAAGACCGCCGAGAGTAAAGATCGACACAACCAGACCAAATTGAGTAGGCTGTTTATTCAGCTCAAATAGCACCTCGTACTCACGCTCATCGGGATGCATGGCCTCAGCCAGCCGGTCCTCTCGGGCGGACGGTAGGTGGGAATCGAACACGTCACAGCGTCCTGAATACCGTTCAGACCTGTGATAGCGAGCCCATACTGGGTAGTATGCAATGCAGCCCAGATGGCCGTCAATGTCGTGCGTAGAGGACTAGGCATTGTGTTGCTCAACAATGAACAAAGTGGTCAGCGAAAGATCAGACGAGCAAGTAAGAATGGGAAGACCGGTCCGCAGTGCCCGACACGTGAGCCGGCCGACCGGTGGATTCCGGTCCGATTTCTCTCGCTTCAATCCCGCCGGTCTGAAATTGATATAAAGACACAATCAAAACTTGCATCAACACTCACAACAATCACGATGCTATTTCAAAACCTAGTTCTAGCAGCACTAGCTGCTCCTTCCCTCGCATCCTTCATACCCACTCCCCAGGATATTTTTACCTCCGTCGACCGAGTCCTTCATCCCCAGACCGGCGTCGAGCTACTCGAAGTAGAGGCCGATTACTACGACGTCTCTACCGCTAAAAAGAGGAAGCTATGTGTCCTTCACCCTCTCGGAGACGAGCAAGATGATTCGCACAACTTGGAGAAGGCAGTTGCGGAATGTGGAAATGGCGGTATTCTCCGACTTCCTGATTCCAACTAGTGAGTTAGCCGTGTGACTCCCGCTTATATCAGTACAATAGGTCGTCCACTTATCTTGGAGCTACAAGACTCGGTACTCGACCTCCATGGATGGTTGTCGTTCACTACGGATATCGAGTACTGGATCAAGAATCGAATCGAGATTGAATTCCAAAACCAGTCGCTAGCGTTCGTGATCAAGGGAGACAATTTCGTGCTCGACGGAAACGATAAGGGTGGTATTGATGGAAATGGTCAGGCATGGTACGACTACGCAGAAGATGCTGGAAATGTCTTTGGACGGTACGCGTTTCTTAGCTAAGCACGCTGGCCGGTCAGGCTGATGATAGACCCATGTCGCTTGCTATTTCAAACGCCAAGAACGTAGTGATCAAGAACTTTTCCGTCATTCAGCCCCAATTCTGGGCTAGTATCATTATCGAATCGGAGAATGTGTTGGTTCAAGATTTCTACGTCAATGCGACTTCCTACAATCCTTCGGTAAGTCCCATTGGCGGTTCAAAAGCGTGAGCTGATGGCAGGCCACATACGACAGGAAGAGCTGGCTGGAAAACACTGATGGACTCGATACCTGGAGATCCAAGAATGTCACTGTCCGTACGTCTTTGTTTCCCCGACCTGTGAGGAAGCGTGCTAACCGGCAGAAAACATGGTCTACCAAGGTGGTGATGATTGTATCGCTCTGAAGCCAAATTCTACCGATATCACCATCCGGAACGTTACTTGCTACGGTGGTACTGGAATTGCATTTGGCTCCATCGCTCAATACGAGGGTGTCGTAAGTCCTCACTCGTAGTCATCGCTGACGACAGACGGATATCATCGAGAATGTATACATGGAAGACATCAAGCTGTACGGATCAAATCAGTGTCCTGGGTTCCAGGGCGTTTATTGGAAATCGTGGATTGGGTATTCTCATGGTATCCCACCCAATGGCGGTGGCGGTGGTGTTGGATGGTGTAGGAATGCCACCGTCAAGGATGTCTACATGGAGGATATCTGGCATCCTCTCGTTGTTCAGGCGTCCTTGACCTACCTTGAAGGTGAAAGGGAGAAGGATACTGGTCTTTTCGAGTATGTCGAACGCTCACTCTCGTGATCATGCTGATTCCCAGATGGTCCGATATCCACCTGTCCAACTTTACCGGTACCGCTGCCCAGAACAGGATTGCCTGGATGGACTGCTCAAAGAAAAGCCCATGTTTCAACTGGACCTTCGAAGACATCAACATCGCCCCAGGAAAGACAGATCACCCAGAGATCCATTATACCTGCAACAACATGGTCCTAGGTGGTGACGATGGGATGAACAAATGTCACCCTAGCAATTCCAAGTTGGAGATGGAGAATGGTGGTACTCTATAGATTACAGGTCATTATGCATATACTATTAGGTCTTACAACATTGCGAAATCCGGTTAACACCCACACCATCCTTCTCGATCATTCTCATCTTCTGCGACTTGGATAATCTTGTTCTTCTCTGGGCTTCTTGACCATAATTCTGGCCTCTCTAGGATCTAGTCATCAGCAAGCAAGTCTAAGTTTGCGCTTGTATAGACGCACCTGCTTTACGAGATTCTCAAAGATATCCCCAACGCCCACATTTGTCTTGGCTGAACATTCAACAAACAAGGTTCCCATCCTATTTGCGAATTTCTGGCCTTCTTCTGTTGAAACCTGTCGCGAGAACTCCTGCACGTCAACTTCAAGTCAGGTCCTATAATGAGAAGCTGACCTTATCCACTTTATTCCCTACTAGGACCTTGACAACTCCATCGCCGCAGTATGTATCTAACTCTTGGAACCATCTAAGTAGTTCATCAAACGTATCTCGAGATGAAACGTCGTATACTGTTGTCAGCTATGTCACCAACATCGAGCTCATTGAGCTTACCCATGACAACACCCTGGGCACCTCGGTAGTAACTCGAAGTCAAGGTCCTGAACCTCTCCTGACCTGCTGTGTCCTGATAATTAGCTTAGCGGTTTAGTGAGCTGGAGCTGAACATA
>Ga0265780_10003141_pt1 | contig 21898 bp, 16 predicted proteins | sample P1T30metagenome_FD_192432 | JGI IMG/M metagenome (GOLD analysis project Ga0265780, IMG submission 192432) | Plant litter microbial communities from East Loma Ridge, Irvine, California - P1 T30 | ecosystem: Environmental > Terrestrial > Plant litter > Unclassified | place: USA: California...
TTTGAGTTCTCCAAGCATGATGAATGTTGCGGACTGGCAAGGCGTTCGGAGTGAATGATTTTGTATGGTTATACCACAGGACGCGTAGGTACTCAAAAGTTGTCTGATCTCATCTTTAACTGTATTGCTTAGCCTCTGCTGTCCCACCTCCTTCCTTTGATTCCTAGACTCAGGCGTGAACTTCCACAAATACGTTCTGATAGGCTCGCAGAAGTCGCCGACCATCACACGACGCTCATCGGACAGTATTCCGTTACAATCGCATGAATCCTTAATGTGGGCTCTGCTGTGTTGGGATAGTAGCGGGACGCCGCACCTTGCATCACATGGACACGAACTGCACATATCCGCCTCCACGCAAGATCGTCTTGGGTCCAGTGACCGCAGGGCGCTCAGTACACTAACTTCACTTCCAAACGCACTTCCATGACCTAATGACCGAGGAATATGTATGACTGACATTTCTGTACTACATCGATTCATCACTGAATTGGCTTACAATCCGAATTGGTCTAGTGGCTAGGATTTGTCGCTCTCATTCTTCGTTCGAGAAGACCAGAACCGACAAGGCCGGGGTTCAATTCCCCGATTCGGAATCAGCCATTGTTCTTTTGCTCTTGGTAGGCGTGGTCGGAGGTCGACGGTGGTTGGAGGTGGCTGGAGAACTTTGATTTTCCGCCAAAACTTTTTTAGTGGGGCTGTCACGACTCACGATTCATGGGCTTGCTATCAACGCCTGGCTCTCTTCATCGGAGACAAGGACTACTGTGCTACTTTCACGCTGCTGAGGGCGTCTTCCATACAAATGGAGCGTGAGTTCTCACCTGAGGCGCATGGCCTTCAACTACGGATCCCTGTGAACGCATGTTCAACATTTCCTGCGTCGACCCACGGACTCTTTGCCGACGGATGCGGGATATTGCTTCGCTTTTGAGTATAGACTGCCATTCGGACGTTCCGCAGCAGCATCGCATACTAGCAGATTGTGTGACATGAGGCGGATGCCTGCGTTCCATCCGTCGAGCCGCGATGTGCGGGTATACGGCCACATTGCAAGCACGAGAACACGGGACGACGTATTGGTCGACCGGTCTCTCTCATATCGATCCCGCCGCCATGTCAATCCGAGCACATGTCCCGCATATGGCTGATCAGACCATATTCAGGAACGGTGCTCAATGCGGATGCCGTGGTATGACCTGTTTTGGATGTCGCGGCTGCTCCCTGTTATACTGAGGGTGTTTCTCAAAACGCTTCGGCACTGGACTATTCAGCTGCTGATTACAACGCTAGTTCTACTTGCACCACCTACATCAATTCGATAATTTTGGGTTTGCCGGATCCTATCTTCAACACCCGCATGATCTTCCTTTGCTTCCGTGTATGGATTGCCTTCCGTGTCGGTATCACACATGAGCAACTTTGTGCTGCATGAGCCGGATGTCTGTTGTTCCACCCGTTGAGCCGCAACATGCGGTCCTATGGTCTTGCTCGCAAACGCGAATTCCAAAGGGACAATGGATTGCCTACTACCACTTGATTCTCAGAGATTGTAGGTTGGAAGCCGAATGTCATTGACGATCTCAGATTGAATGCGGGCACCAACTGAAGTCACTGTCGTTTGGGCATAGCCAAGAACTGCACTCGCTTGAACTAGCTATGACTACACCTCAAAATCGGCAATACCGACGGCAGGGTGCCGGAGTTGGCTCCTACAAGGTTTCTTGGCGCGGAGAGTGAGGTCTAAATCCACCTCATAGCTTCATGTTCTGTGCTTCTCGATGACAACAACCACCTAGATCAACCGCACTCGTTCATGCAAGCTTTCCATACGAAGCGCCTCATCGGAGGATATCGCCGACGATCCGAAGACTGTTTCGATGAGCGATCTGCATACACTGGGTATGCGCGTTCGCTTTGTTTGATGGCTGATGCCGAGTAGACTGCGATATGCAATTGACGCTTTATGTTTGCTGCACGCAGATTACCAGAGCTTTCAGCAACATAGCCGACCACGATCATCAGACGTATCTCGCCCTCCAAGGACCCCCACGCTCTACTGTTCAAGGTGATTCGAGCCGAGCAGTGTGATTAGGCTTTCCAATACCGTATGGGGATTTTCGTGCATGTGCTTTGTTCCTGCGCGTCCAAGAGCTCTATGGCATCGCCGATTTCAATGCGAAAGACACTTCGTTCGAGCAATATTGATGATACTCGTGGAACTTCAGGCATCAACACAGGATAGTCCGAGATGAGTAGCAGCAGGAAGTCTCGCGACGCTTCTCAAGACACGATCAATTAAGAACCGGCCCAGGGATATCTCACATGTGGCACAAACAACCGTCAGAACGCAAGCTTGCACTTTTCTGGCAAGCACCAAAAGCGTCCACCAAGTCAACATCAATGCGTGCCATCGCGTTTTCGCGAGACCACCAGACCCTCATCGCTTGATCGCTCGAGCGTATCTTTCGCTCAAGAGCTCTTCCTCGCAGTAATACCTGATTGACTGGAGCTACTCAGCCCTAGGGAGCAGTGGCTGCATGAGCGGCATGTCAGCGTCTGTCAACCGACACTATGCGCTTCTGGCAATGGCATTCTGAACATGCCACAATGCATTCAAATGGGAACTGTCTCGCCTCACTGCGGTCTCGGCTTGACTAATTCTGGTTGTGTACCAGCTTCTTGAACAGCTCAGGGGCCAACGGAAACATGCGTTCCTGCATCACGGCGTCAGACTGGCGCATGCGCTGCAGCGGCTGCAGCGTCGTGTGGAAACACCACATGAGCTCGTGAAGGTTCTGATGGAAATCCTGTTTGTTGCGTCTTATACATCGGACCCGGCACCATGGCCATGCCGCGTCACACCTCGCTTACCCCATCCTAGAGATGAGCCGAGTGTACAGATTGGAATTCTGTCACCAACAACGATTTCCGTGGCACAACACCTGAATGGGTGTGTAGTCGGGTTAGACCAGCCTGCAAACGCCCATCCGGGGACTACCCGACCCGACGCCTGCACGAACTGCTTGATGGCCGGCTGTTTCTATAGGAGTATGCTTCGAAAAGGCGCATGGAGGCGACATGAGCGCTTTTCAGCTGCACGTGCGCCTCGAGGCATTCCGACCAATGAGCTCCCGACACTGCGTCCGTTTTTGAGCTGCTGCAGACAGGCTCGCACCCGCGCAATCTGAATGCCGGGAAGCTGCAGATGGCGACGAAATGGACGAGGTGCGATCGCTACTACTTACTTTTTCCTTCGACTCTTCTGGTTCATTTGGTAACACGATCGTGAGATTTCTGAGACACAACACATGCCAACGGTCGCTCGGGAACCTTGGACTGCCAACATACCCATCACATCCAACACTCTCTCTCGCTTGGGCATCAACGACACCACCGTCTCAAAACGACAAACGCAGAGACCGCAGGTCATCGAAATCATTCATGAACTAGATGATCGTTGTACTACATCTCGACAAGCGCGTGTTCGTGGTGCGTTCCTACGGGGGCGCTATGCGGCTGCCATGCAGACAGAGCAGCCGGGTGGCCATCTTTTGCATGATCCCTTTGCGACACCACACGAAAAGAAGCGAAAGTATCACACAAACCGATTGACCCTGTGTTCGACGGCACTTCTCCATTGTCACTGTCGCCCTTTCCTTCGAGCACGACGCCTTCCGTGGGTCCACGATCGCCCTGCGTATTGCGCCCTTTCTAGGAGATGCCGTTGGCTTGCCACTCAGCTCAAGTATAAAGCCAACTCAAAGGTAGGCCATGTAATCGAAGCTGTCTCCTGCACTTTGTCACTAGCAACACTTTTGGGAACATAACTCGACAACTCATCGATTGAGTTCCCCACAGCATCGATCCCCCTCTCACAAACGACTTCATCACCCAGCAACATGCCTTACAGATCGAGCAAGCCGCCGCCTTGCCAACACAAGCCATCAGCCTCTTGCACTTTGTGTCGTCGCGAGAAGAACGACCTCGAACAAGTCGGCGCTTGGGCACGAGAATCTTCTACGGCGATGGCTGGTGCCCGAGGTGAGCCAACCGACTATGCGTCGTTCGTCAAAGACAGTTCGTACTGCCCCTTCTCTTGCAAGTCACCATTTACATCGTTCCCTGACGCACTCCAGCTGCTCTCCTCACCACAACCAAAGCCTCCAGACCCTCATCCACCACCCACTCGAACAAGCCCAGTCACAATCAGTACCAACCACAACAGCAACGAATCAAGACCCACCAGCCATCTCTCCCCGTCTATACCTCCGGCCCCAAAACACCAAGCAGCAGCGTCGCCGCCACCCGCTCCAACAGCCCAATCGCCCACCGCCCGATTCCAACCCCAGTCTCGGGTTCGATTGCGACTTCAACTCCGCGCACCGTCCCAGTCTACCCCACCAGCTCTGCTAGACAGCCAGCGTCCCCTATCTCGTCAAAACTGACTGCTGCTGTAGGGACTGCTGGCGGTAAGTCACAGACTTTGGTACTGCCGCGGGCTCCCGCCGTCTCTGCTGCTGCTGCTGCTGCACCTATCGTAGCACTACCAGGTGCTCATTTTGTTTTGGCTCGGGGCGGTGTTTGTGTGGGCGGCGAGGAGTCTGAGTCTGGATCCGACTCCGACTCCGAGTCTGAGGCGGAAAGCGAGGAGAGTGAGAGCGAGAGTGAGAGCGAGAGTGAGAGCGAGAGTGAGGGCGAGAGTGAGGGCGAGGAGGGCTCCGATGATTGCGATGAGGGTGACGAAGACGAATGAACTGTCATATCAAGTGGCACTTGTAGATGTTTGAAGTTGACTTTTTTTGGAAAGGAAATTGGTGGGCTACAAGCTGGTGAAGTAGGTAACTTTTGAGCACTTCTGTAACGAAAGAGAAAAGGGGTTTCCGACCATCCAGCTTTCTCCTACTCGAATCACTCAATTCACTTCCGACAACCCCCCTCCACAGACCAAACCAGCGAGCAGAATGGGAATGTCTTGCATGGGTGAGTTGTACGTGCAATGGTCACGCGTGAAGCAATTTGAGTGGAAAGGCGACGATGAAGACGAAGAATAACACAAAATCTGTTCATTTACTATGCAGCCCATTCGCTCGCCTTACTCGCCCAGAGAGTACTCGCTACGATAAAAAAAGAAAAGGAGCAAAGCACAAACGCCTTCGCTATTTCCCTTCGCTCGATGCGCGGTATCTGGGACCTCCCTCTACCGAAAGAACCAGGGACAAGAAAAAAATGAGAAAAAAACTTGATGGATATGTGTTGTTTGTGATTGTGGAAGTTATACGCCGCGCTCTGTGGTCGTTATCGTGGGTGGGAAAAGATGTAGGAAAGCACAGAGAGAGGTGGATCTTCCTGCGTGCCTGTCCGTCATTTGCCTTCCTTCCTGTCTGATTTCCTTTGCCTGTTTTGTTTGTTCTGCTGGGTGGTGATAGGTACATGCGGAAAGCGAAAAAGTAACCTGCAAAATCATCTGGTGGCGATGATGGAATGATGGCGGAGACTCGAGGGTCATTTTGGCCCTGAGGATGCCCGGCTGTATGTGATTCTGTTGTTGCTGTGTGTGGTGTGTTCGTATGTAGCAGAGGTATACATTCGATATTCACAAAGCAGGAGAAAAGTGCCTTCCGGAGTGTGGTCATCAAGCGAAAACGGATCCGTCGTCGTCGTCCTGTTCGTCTTTTGCGTCCTCCTTCTTCTTATCCTCCCAATCCTCGTCACTCTCAATAACTCTCGTCCGTCCGTTCTCCGTCCTCCGTCTCCCAATAAGCCAAAGAGCATAATCGATCAAAGGCAAATAGCTCTCACGGGTCTCCTAATCCTGCGAAAGAATCACAAAATGCTGCTCCCAGATCCAGCCCAGACCGTTAGACGAATCGTCCTGGTTCTTCGCAAGCCACAGCTCACCCTTTTGCGCGACGACATCGAATACCTCGCCCTGTACGTAGGTGAGGTACGGGTAGCCACCTTCCTTGCGGGCTTTGTCGATGTTGAACTCGAACAGCGAGGCACAGACGAACAGGACGGCCGTGGCGTCTGTGGCGGGCTGACGAGACAGATCGCTGGCAGACGACACGGGTCGGTCTAGAGGGGTTGCGCCCGGGGTCACTGTGGACGCGGTGTTGATGAGAGTGAGGTCCATGCTTTCATTCGGAGGCATGGCCGAAGAGAAGATGCCTGAGAAGCGAAGGGAGTTGGGATCTGCCGAGTAGTCTGGACGCGCGCTGAAGTAGGTCTGACTGCTCGAAGGGCGCGGAGAGCGCGGTTGATCGATGCTTGGGCGAGGTGAGAGGTATCCCCCGCTTGGACTGGGAAGGTTCGCTGTTGAGGGTCGACCGGGGAATGGAGACGGAGTGTGGGCTGTGTTGATGTTCGGCACGTACAGCCCTGACGGTGCGTTTGAGCTGGACCACTGTCGTTGCATAGCGGCGGAGGATGGCGCTGGTGGCCCGCGATTCGACATCGATGAGTTTGATCGCATGCGTCCGCCATATGGCAACAGACCGGCTTCGATCGTAGCAGTGTCGGGTGTGTTGATGCCGCTTTGTCTCTGGCTTGAACTTGGCGTCTGCAAGTTTGGCGATCCTTCACTTCCGATGGAGCCCGTACGCCTGGAACCGATCTGCGTGGAAGGTCTCTTGGCAGTGCTAGAGTCAGAGTCGGCTATGATTGTGTTCGTAGGAGAAAGATGATTCTCCGCGTTTGCCAGCGCTTGGCCGTTGACAATGCTCAATTCCATCACTTTGGATCTCATGAGCTCATAATCCGCGTGGAAAGCTGGGGCAATGTCGTGAAGGTTCCTCGGAATTTCGGCGGCCTCCAGCAAAGGGCTCAGCTTCTTCTGCCATGTGTCTTGCCACGTGAGCTGGATGTCGAGGAAACAGTTCAGACAAGCACGAACGAGAGAGGCTGTCAGATCATACAGCTTGGGCAAGTCGAGCTTGAGCTGGTCGTTAAGCGCAACATACATCTCGGCGGCTTCGATTGTCTTCTTGTCAGGCTTCTCGCCCTTCTTCTCGATAGACTTGCATCGAGCATAGTCGACCATACGCTTCTTACGTTTGGCGATGGCCGCTTGCGGATTCTCGTGCAATTTGATACAAGCGAGCATTGGCGTGATGACGCGCTTGTGCAAGGTAGCCTTGTGCTCTGCGAGTGCGACCGCAGTCAAGTCCCGAATCGCATGACCATAGCGACGCCATTTGCTTGCGATCTCCGGTAAGCTGCCATGTGATACATCGCCATAAGTCTCCAGCGCCGCGGCAAAGTCGTTGATCTGCTCCACTCCTTTACTGGCTTTGGTGACATAGTCTTGAACGTCGCGCATGCAAATCTGCAGTCGAATGTAATGGCCTCCAAACTTGTGTGCAAGCGCATCATAGTCGGCATCCTGGTACGCTTCGTGGATACCCATGCGTTCCTTCATCTTTTCGGTGGTGCGGCGACCAAAGGCTTTGGCAAGACCAGCGCGAACGTCTGACTCCTTGCCTTTGTTGCGACCAATCATCTGTTCGACGAGATCTGCCCGTTTCTTTGCCTCGTTGATGCGAGTAAGCATGGCGATGGAGTCTTTTGATGCAGCCTTCAACGCATCGTGATCTGGATGGTCGGCGGGCGTGGAGTCCAAAAGCTGTTGCAACATAAGAGGATACTTGGAGATACGTTGCGTTGGCTTCACGAGAAGGGAGTCGAGATCCCAGGCCGATGTGATGTCGCTTGCATTGTTGTGGCATTCATCCAACCAGCACTTGACAGTTGGGTTGCCTTGAAGCGCTGATAATCTCTGGTTCGCGGCATCGTGGTTCTTGAGGTAGTTGCCGTAAATCAACTCCATGTAGTTGAGGTTCTCCATGAAGCATTTGCCAATTGCCGTGCCGCGGTCCTTCTCCTCGTCGATGGAGTCGAGACTGGAAGCCGTCCCGTCACTTTGAGTTGTCGAGATGCTACCGCGTTTACCATGCCAACGCGTGCCCTTCGTCGGCTGATAGATCGAAGTTACAGACTTGCGCAGTTCGTCAAAGAACTTGAGCGAGAATCGTTCAATCTCGTCGCAGTTGCCAAAGAGCGTCTTCTTGTCTTCAGCACTAACGAAGTCGTCGACGGTAGCCTTGTAGATGTCTTCTATAATCTTCAAGTCTTGGTGGTAGCTGTTCTCAGTGTTGAGAAGCTCCATGATGACATGTCGACGCTTCTGCAGTCGCTTTTGTTCCGGCCCAGGTGAAATTGTTTTGGTCATAGTGCTGTTCCCATCACGGCTGGCGTCCATGGATGGAACACGGGTCGAGCCTCCAAATGATGACATGGAAGCCGACATTGCCATGGGCGGAGGATGACGTTGACTGTCGACCGAGGGACGCGACGAGCCAGGACTGGGGCCCCAAAGATTCTTCTTAAGTCGAGGGGACGCTTCACTGGATGCACGTTCGGAATATGGAGCAGGCAATTGTGGCACTTCGGGCATGCCAAAGGGCAGCGCCCCAGGTGGGGGTGGTGGCGGTGCGTGATTTGGCAGTGGAGGCGCGAGAGTCGGTGATGGCGCTTGAGATGGCGCTCTAGAGGGCTGTGTGGACCCAATAGCGCTATTCTTTGCGCTGTCCCCTGCGGCTTGTATCGATGACAGATCAATCTCTCCCGCTGTCGAGATGCGCAGACCTTCCATCAAAAGATTGGGTGATACCGATTTGCTAGATGGACCAACGCTGGATCTCGGAGTATACCCGATGTCTTTGGGTGGAGGCGTTGGCGGCCTGAATCCAGCTTCCGGGTCAGGCGAGAACTCCTCGCCACGCTGCTTTCTTTCCCAGGCCTCGTTGGCCTTTGCAATCTGGGCAGCAAAGTCTCCATCTTGGTCCTGAACGAGCACTTCTGGGGTACCGTCGAAACCGCCAATGGAGGCTTTGCGCATGATCATCTCGTTGGACCTGTCATAATCGTCGTAGCGGTCACCATCGCGACCAAAGACGACAGCCGTGCCCATCAGATTTTTCGCGTCGGGGGGAGTGTCTGGAGTAACAGCGGGAATATCATATTGAGAGTTGCTTCGAGACGGCTCTTCCGGTGAAGGAGTGGTGCATTTCAGTGCACGCTCATTCGCAATGCTGTCCAGCAAGTTCTGGATCATCATCGCGTCGGAGCCGCCGTTCTGCGATAACCGGTCGAAGTCGACAGAATGCTTTTCCATCTCCTGGAGCAACTCGGGCGCAATTGATCCAGTCGCGTTGTATTCGTCCAGTGCGCGTGCAATGGTGGTATTTGACAAGACATCATCACTGCTGACTGCAAAAGCGATTGCAGGCTTGAACGCCGCAGTTTTGAGGGTTTCCTCATGCCTGTCGCTCCTTCGTGGAGTCTCTTGGAACTCTGTGTTGGGGTATTCTTCCCGTTCGGGTGACTCGTCCCATCCGTTGGTCGCGTACGCTTGCTCATTGCCTTGGGGTGTCTGGGCATGTGCTTGTTGACGATCATCTGCTCCATAGTTTCCACGTACTTGCTCGAAGTCGTTCGACCATGCTGCGTCTAGCGAAGGCTCTGGCTCCAACATTGTGTCGTCATCGAACATGATTTTGATGGAGCCTTGGTCTGTCGTCAAGACCGTGCCCTCATCCCAGCGATCATCTGCATCACAAGAAGACCCATCGCGAGAAGCCTCGTAGCCATCTTCACCAGATTGGCTGTTGTTTGACGAAGAGCTGCTTCGTTGCCGCATGAGCATGACGTTGTCCAGTAGGCTGTTCCGTGAAGGCTCCAGAAGAGCATGTGAATCATGGCTTGGCCCGGCTTCGGCGTGCGCAGCGGGAGTGGAAGCTGAGCGATAAGTGGCCGACGAAAGGAGCGTAGGCTGCGCCTCTTGCGATCCTACTACTTCGTTCGACTGTTCTGCAGGGCGGCCAAGCACCGGACTCTCCTCGTCGAGCTCAAAGTCGGTGTGCTCAGTACCCGCCGTAGTCGGTTCTTCATGGTCAAGAAGGCCTCTCGACTGAGGAGCGATACTGGTGTCCAGACTTAGGCCCCTTGGTCTCTCAACCGCAATCACAGGCTCCGTCTTTTGTTGTGTGTCTAGCATGCTTGTTTCCTGATCAAGCGCTTCCGGTCGCTGTTCGTCCAAGTGATCTCTCGTCTCGCCGTTCTCAGCGCCAGGCTCGGCTTGTGAGCTTGACTGGGCTGACGACTGCCGTGACCGGCTTCTCGACGAGTTCATTTCGTCCTGGGATTTGTTTTCTTCTAGATTCTGCGATATTGCCAATTGAATTCTAGCGCGGCGCTCCGCAAAGTCAACCTTTCCAAGCTCGGGAATCCTTCGCCTTGTGTGCTCCTTTTGCGCGTCGTAGGGTTTACCGAGCCATTGTTCGCTAGGTTTGCCTCTGGCTGTCGGAGTCTGACTGCGGTCGCCTGCTGCACGCGCTCGGCTCGCCGCAGTTGTTGCAGCGCTGACTGTCTGTCGCGGTCTAGACGAACGGAGAGGTGGTGAGAGTTTTGGTGGCGGAGGTACTATCTTCGCGGAAAGTAGCTTGTTGCTGGCTCCAGCCAACAAAGGCGGTGGGTTGTATCGTCTGTTCGGTGTAGTCGCAGTCGACGGCTTGTCGTTCTCCTTGTTGATGTGGTGCTTTGCTCTGGTTGGTGATTTGACAAGCTTGTTCCTCCCACTGTAATTCGATAATGACGAGCTGGCTCGCGACTGAGGTGCGGATGTCGGAGACTCGCCAGCGCGGCGGGAATGCCTGATCGGTATTCGGGAAGTCGGAGAGTCCTTGCGCAGTGTTGATCGGGACGAGGGATTCCCAGTCGGACTGAGTGTCGGTATATGTGACTGGGTAAGGTTCGGCATACTGGGTGGTTGGCCTGACATGTGGTCCATCTCACTCCGGCTTCGTTGGTGATGGAGCTTGTGACTGGCATATGCAAACGAAGGCTGCAAGCTCTCTTGGTGTGACCGACTTCTTCCGTGACCTAACGCAATGCTACCATCACTTCCTCTGCGCATGGAAGACTCGAATTTGGGAAGTGGTCTGGAATCGTCTAGTTCGAAGTTGCCGTTCCACTGGCCGTCGGATGTGATCTCGCCGAAAAGAGGTCGTGATGCTGCTTGTTTCGCCTGTCGCGGGCTGAAGGCAGCATGCGGCTGACTCTTGGTGCTCAGAGTGCCGGATCCGAAAGAACTGCCGGTGTCGAAGGATGTTGACGCGCTCTTCTGCGGAGACTTTGGCTGTCCAGGTCTCCTCTTCTGCAGTTTGGCCTTTCCGGGGCTGCCTGGTGACTTGCTCTTTCCAATGTCGCGACGGTATCTCTCATTACTGGTGCGCACCGTCAGAGCAGGCTGAACGGCGCCGGGCAAGGCGTTCCGGTCGAACCTGTTGGCGATGTCCTTGACAGTGCCAGGGGCCCGTGAAGATGGCAGGAGGACCGGGTGGGATTTGGTGTTGAGGAGGGATCTGCTCGCATAGGCACCGGAACCTGCAGGACCAGAGACGCTCCGCGGATTGCTTCTGGTGGGTGAGCGCGAGGTGGCCCTGTGTGCGGTGTTGGAAGCAAAATAGCCCGCACTGACGCCAGTCTGCATGGCGGCAGGATGTAGAGAGTCCGAAGGCTCAGATTGCTGTTCCAACGGCGGCGGCGTGGGAGTGAACGTTGTGTGGTAGAAGTCCATAGGATCGACAGGGCCATCAACGCTAGCGCTCACGAGGGGTGGAGGAGATTGTGTCGAGGGGGGATGTTCGGAGGGTCGCATCATGTCGAGCTGCTGGTTGTTGTGATGTTGCGCCCACTGGTCGTGGCCTGGGGCTTGCATGACGGACGCATTCGCGGTGAGCTCATCTCATGCTGGCGCAGACGGGCAGCGATTGCGAAGCGCGCTTAGCCGAATAGGCTGGCTGGCTGGTAGGCGGAGGGAGTAATAGTGAGTTGCGAGTACAGTAGTTTCGGGGTGCGGCGAGTAGACCGAGTGTGATGTCTCGCGGGATGGGCGGAAGAATGGGTAGCGTGGGAGCGGGTGCGGGCGTGTGCGGAGAGAGATGTGGTGTCGGTGATGGTAGGAGAGTAGAGCAGGTACTAGAGACGTTCTGAGGTGTCTCGCGCGGTAGGATTGGATGGATTTGGTTAGCGAGAGGCCTCGGGCTTGGCGGAGCGGTGGATGAGAGTTGCGAGAGTTGACGGTGGTACAGCACACACACGGCTGGTCACTAGGGGATTGACAAGAGAGGGGTTACAGTATGTGTGTTGGGCTGGCTGGCTGGCTGGCTGGCTTTTGTTGTTGGTATTATTGTCGTCCTGTCAATTTAATTCTTGTCGGGGTGGTATTTTGGGAGTCAATATTCTAATCAGCCAGACACGGCGACGAGCAGCAAGCCTACTCCATGCCCAATCCTACCCATCAGCCAAAGACAGACAACGGACAGCGAATCATCCGCACGGGCCAGCTGCAACGGCCAACGCTCGAGAGCTTGTCATGTTCTTGAGTCGTGAGATCAGTTTGAAGGATCTTGTATACCACAACGGTGTCGACAGAGGTGCTGATAGAAGTCTTGCTCCTCTACAAAACACAGCGTTTCCGCCTTTGTCCAACACCTTCCACGTTGAACGACAACCTCACTTACATTCATCCACCTATCCAAGACACGGCCTGGCCCTATCCGAGAAGCCGGGCCTGAGTATGCACCACAGCACCGACCAAGGCGAAGCGAACAGGCCAGTTCGACTACTCCTAGACGCTTATCCTCACCCTCGTCTAGCATGATCCATCCATCTGCTTACAATTCCATAACAAGAAGCAAGACGGGAATATCATATCGACCCGTCAACCGGGCATGGCCGTCTTACCTCGCGTCGCCTGCCATAGCATAGTCCAGCCTCCTCAAGTTCCAAGTTTCCAACATGACAATCCCTGCATGCACAAAAATCAGGCTTTATGCCGGACTTCCACGCTTCGGCACCGGCTCCCACGCTCCCCAAACGTGTGAGGTGTGAGATCTGCAGGAACTTGCATCAAGTCCCAAGCCTAGCGTCTCGCCCCGTCCAGACCCGTTGATAGTTCACTCTCTGCTACGACAGACTCTACTTCCATGACTCCCGACCCTCCCTTCGTTTGCAAACACACTTCAGTGACTTCACCACTGTTACTGCTACTGCTCACCGTCTGTGCATCGACGCCTGTCAGCGCTGTCACAAACGCAGTTTGCCGCACCATATGGGAACTTGCTTCCCACACGCACGCACCGACTTTCTGCTGTGGTACTTTGGAGAAACATCGCCCTTGTTGAACATCCCAGTCTCTTTTTCTCTTTTAATTTTTTCTTTCATTTCGTCTAGGCTAGGATCATGCAAATTACTCGTGGCCATGATGATGGTGGACAGTGGCAAAGCTATCTCCTGCAGCGTGCAGCACCGAGCGAGCTGATATGACTCTATACGGTACAGGCATGGCTGGCTGGCTGGCTACATATAGCAAATACACAAGTGCCCAATCACTCTTGCGTTGTCCGGTCCTGTCCTATCAGACCTCTCGTAGGCACGCATAGGTAACATCCCTATATGCATATGCAAAATCAGGTGATGCTCGGCCTACCACCTAGAGTACTACATGTATGTACCCAGCCACACGCAAAATGCACGGCTGCCCTGCCCTGCGCTGTTCCTGCACCCCGTACCACCACACTCTGAAACAGCGGTGGGTTGGATGGATGATGACTGTAGGTAGCAAGCTTCCAGACACCACATTTGCATATCCTCTACATATCCATGCACTATACGCAAGGCGTGCGCGTGCGACTCTACTGCCAGCATACTAGCCGCAGAGCATTGTCTGTACCTTGCGTGACATGTTCACAACAACAACAATGATAACAATAGGCAATAAGGTAGCAATAATCACAATAACATGAATGAACAGAAGCCGCTGTGTCCACACGTGACACATCCTCTGCAGATACCAGATACCAGACTTCTGCTCAATCACTGCATCCTTGATCCGCACACCGCTGCTGACGAACCCTCAAGCGACCGACAGACCGACTGAAATACACACACACATCTGCCCGTTGTTTCCCAACAGCATTTCAATCCATCGGCGTCTTGCCATTTTGGCTTTTTCTCGGAGAATTCTTCCTTCCACATTCCCTTCTTCAAAACGGCCACCGGCTATCGGTAAGAAGAAGTCAGGTGTCAAAACAACAAGACCAACAACAGAAAAAAAAAAACGGGACCGTTTATACAACGTCGCGTGTGGTTTGGAGACATTTTTTGACTTGCGATTTCCGAAGACGTTTTTCGAGCGGCTTGAAGTGCAAGGTTAGCTAAATGCGGATATCGTTTTTTGGTCTATGCGATCGATTCTATATACGCCGTGGCTGAATGGAACTCGCATCCTTTCTGGGTCGGGGAGCGGTGCTTTCGAGGAGGTACCTACGCACTTGGCTGATAATTGCATGGACTGTACACGTATATATATACATACCAAACCTCATGGATGCATGGACGGGAGGTACTAGAGAAACAACAATACTTCACCCCGACTTTCCATCACCTGCGTTGCGACACGATACGTGACCAATCCGTCGTGATCATCCGTTCGACCAACTTGATTAACGCGACAAACGCCAACACCGACTTCAACATCACCCTATGTATCATCTCAGACCATCCACAATGAAGATCACGATGCTTGCTTGCTCGATTCAAGTGCTTATCATAGATATCGTACAATCGACAATGAACTCGACCCCATCTCTTTTGATCACGCAGATAGTTGTTGCGATGTACCCCAACCCTAACCCTCAATATTGACAATGTATCACATTCACCACGTATCGCAAGTAACGTCGCGCTCAAGTCCAGTGCAGCGATGGTTAACCGATCCCAATCGATCAAGCATTCGGAGCAAGTTCGAACGAAGTCTTCACTTGTCCAAAACAGTGGTGTTCTGCCTTCTGCTACCCATTTGATCCACTTCGTCAACACACGTACCGATTGGCATGTCCGTTGCTCGGCGATCTGATATCGACAGGTAAACCTATGAGAAGACAATAGTTGTGAAATCGATGGATCAAATGATTTGATTGTTCATGCATTACAGTGCGCTAAAGACCGCACATATGTCGCCGGGGCATCTCCTACCCTCGCTTCCAAGAAGGAGTAAGAGATTAAGAGACACCACAACAAGACCTAATTACGAGAATAAAAAGGGAAGAAAGGATTAAGCTAATTTGGTTCAAACCCCCCCATACAATGCCGGCTCTCGCATCCAACAATACCACCACACGATCGTCTGTATGCTATATCGGGGAGGGGGCTTGTTCGTTTGTTGTCGTTGTCGTTTCGCAGTCGTGAATGATGAAGAGCTGCCTGATATGCCAGCCCCGGGAGGAAAAGATCTCCTTCGCGTGCTCTCGCATTCGTTTGCACATGTGTTGCTCGAAGCCTTCTCTTTCCTTTTCTGTGTTTTTGTTGTGTTTTTAAATTTTAGATCAACGCCATCGTTTAACAGCTTGATTTACAAGGCGAGACCGAAAGCGGCGAGGATACCGACGGCGAGGAGACCAGTACCGTAGTTGCCGGCAAGGGTCAGTGCAGTGGCTGCGCTGGAGTCGTCAGAGGCCGACGCCGCGGCGCCGGAGGTCTCGGAGGCGGACTCGCTGTCGGAAGTCGAAGAAGCAGTCTCGGAAGCGTCAGAGCTGCCACCTGAGCTGGTGGAAGAGGCAGTGGCAGAAGCGCTAGCGGAAGAGCTGCTGCTGGTGCTGTCATCGGGGTCGCCAATGAGCTTGGTACCGCACTCGGTAGCGCGGCAGGCGGTGATTCCGTCAAGGTCGTTGGGGTGGTTGGTCACACATTGGTCGATGTATTCGCGGCACTCGTAGGCAGGGAGAGTCTGTTCGTAGGCGGAGACGTTGGGGCTCATGCCGTTGCTGGCGCAAACGCAAGAGTAGGAGAGGGTGTTCTGAACATGCCGTTAGTACGCGCGATGGACAGTCGGATATGCGACGAGGAATTGCTTACCGGGTCGCAGACGTTGCCACCAGCCTCAGTGGCACCGTCGCAGATGCGCGGGCAGTTCTGGGTCTGAATGCGGCACCACTGCTGGCGAGTGGCGTATGTAACACTGCCAGCATCGATCTTGGGACCAGTGCCGGTCTCGTTCATGCTCTGGGCAGTGACGGCGCCAGTGAAGGCAGCCGCGGCGAGGAGGACGGTGGAGTAGAACATGTTGTTTTTGATGGTTTGAGAGTGTGGAGATCTAGATGAGATGGCGCGTTAGTGAGATGTTGTTGTAGAGCTGATCGTCCAAACAGGTTGGCCGTGCGCCGGTTGGGATGTTTGCGTGGGGAGCAGTGAGTGGAGTCAATGGGTGGCTTACGGATTATGGTATTATCAATGTCGGAGGGTGTAGTTTGACGAGACTCTGGTTGGTGTGTCGGTGAGGTGTGAAGAGGACTGATGAGATGGATGGATGGGACTGGGGTGGTGGCGGAATGGGTTGAGGCGGCGGGTAAGTATTTGTATGTACGAGGGCAAGGGAAGAGGCTTGTTTGAAATGGTGCATGGCGGCAGGCGAGGCACGATAGCTGTCGCCGCGAGCTAGAGGCAAGCACCGGCCACCGAACGCTCACACGGCAACCACCTTGGCGCCCGGCGAGATTAAAATGTCCTGCGACGGTGGCGACGGGGAGATTGCACTTTGACTGGGAGTAGTAAACTGCTGCTTGTCATCAGAAAGAATTAAATCATTATGGCCGGATTATCCTTTTTCTTCTCCACAAGCACAGTTCACAACTTCATCACCACCACCGCCCATCCATACCGCTCGCAGAATCAATCTCCAGCCAGACAAGCATCTGGCGATCAGCCGCAAGATCATGCACAAAAGGCATCTCCCGTGTGTATAACGGTCCCCCACCCCAGGACCTCAGAGATGCCCGTCCTGTAGCGTCTCTCTCCGAGCAGCTAGTCGCCACGGGAGCGATTTGCTCCCGACTGGTGATTGGATAATCAAAGTGAAGCTTGACTGCAACACTCCGGCAATCTGCAAGGAACAGATATATTGCTACTGGTACTGCCCTGATTGTTGCCGTTGCTCAGATGCCGACATGAGTGAACTACATGACCATGCGTTCGCCCCCATTCGACGCAGCATAGGTAGTCATTGATGAGAGACATTCACCATCTCCTAGCCGAGTCACTGCTCTTCGCAGCCCAAATCCCTCATCACGGCCCACGTGTGTTTAGGGTCGAAAATCTTCCTCCGGCAAGCCGAACCTTCCGATGCACCCCAAAACGGTCGAACAAGCCGCGGCACCTAACCGCCGGCCCAGTAGTCTTTCCGTGACATCCACTGCTGATCAACAGATGACTGTTAGGGAGACTCATATGCTCGTATGGTGACGGTATACAAAGACTAGCAGTATACCCGATCCTCTACCATCTGCTCGGGTACTGATGCTACGATCTTGCGGTCCACTGTGCTTGTAACGCTTTCTTTCCAGGAGTGATCGCTACAACGCACGCACAACCAGGTTTACTCATATTGTAGTCGGCGGCTTGAGCTTGCACTCGGCATCACTTTGCCGACTACGATACCAGATGTACACCTACAACAGGTTCATGCTTGGGCATCCTGTGGGCGCCTATAAGGTACCCATGCTTGCGCTCGTGCGTCAGGAGAGGCTCTCTCTCGTCTTCAGTGTTCACCTTCTGGTATCCGGCCTGCTATTCGCACATCGCAGACCCCGGCATAGGTCAGTGTTCGAATGGCTAACAACAATGCTGACTTGACTGAGAGCGGCCGACCACATCCGAGGATGGAGTATCAAGCTTTCTCCCTGCAGATTTTCCGTTGGGTCTTCACCGACACGATGCCGAGGAAATACTCAGGTCTTCGTATTTCTCACAAGTAAGGAACAGAAGTAAGAGCATCTCAACCTGATCATGCTAAGGATCGAGGAATCCTGGCCCTGGAAGTTGGCCAGCCTCTGAGTTGTGGCGATGGAAGGTTGTCGACCTCAACTATTGCACAATCTGGGTAACCATACCCATAACAATTCGGAAGGCAAGCCAGCGGGTGGTTCGAGACACGTGAGTCTTAACAAGCATCAGCAAGGCGCATGGTGGGGCTATGCAGCTGCTGACGGACGGCGAGGCTGAGCACCGACAGGTGTGCCTCGCACAGTTTTGTAGTTATAGCGCCGCAGCGTTGTCATCTTCCTACGACAGGAGACCTACTTTGCAATTGGAAACCACTCACACCAGCCTGGACACCTTGGAAAAGCCCAGCCCGTCGCCATATGGACCGGCACACAGACACCAGCTATATCTTATCAAGGCTGAGCCCGATGTGGTTCTCTCTTTATGTTCAGTCCTGACTGAAACACGACTACTAAGCAGGCGAGATCGTGATGTCTGAAGCCACGAGCTCAACAATACCACGTGTGACTCTCCTTCCGGACTTTCCTGGACGCGAACTCGCATACCACCCTATCAACAGTCTGGCAGGAGAGATAAGGGTGATTGTCCTCCTCCATGACGTCGAACGAGAGGCGCCGCTCCGCTGCCTTCTGGAAACGATTTCGATTCGCCAGGGAAAGAGTACCGAGCCGTACAACGCAATATCTTACTACTGGGGCTCGACCGAGAATCCGGAGACTATTGAGGTATATGGCGGGACCTGGGGCTACCACCAGTCCGGCGGATGTTTCAATATTCCAATCACGTCAAATCTTGCACTTGCGCTGCGTCAGTTCCGCGCCAAAGCCACGGCTGAGCGCCAACGACTCGTGATCTGGACTGATGCGCTATGCATCAACCAGACAGATACCGAAGAGAGGTCTGCGCAAGTCGGTATCATGCGAGACATCTACCAAGCTGCGCATGGTGTCTGGATGTGGATTGGGGGGACGTCTCTTGCTGCTGAGACGGGACTGCACAACCTCTATGCACAAGCACAACACAGCCCCGGTTTGGAATTTTTCACAGAAGTCCGTCCCAATCCAAGGCTTGCCGACACCCATGTTCTTCAGGTCAAGACTGCACGCGGAAACTCTGGCGCCTTCGTGGCTTTGTATCGCCGAAACATTGCTACATTTGTCAGTGCGGCTTACTGGCAACGAGGATGGATTATTCAAGAAGCCACTGCCAACAACAATACGTACATTTGTTATGGACCCGCACGCTATCGCATTAGGTCCTGGGCCTTACTTATGCAGCTCGTGCGGGATTTGAGCTACGGAAGACTCGAGCAACCGATGAGTAACTTCATCTCCCAATTACACCAGCTATGGTACTGTCAGTATGCCTGGTCTTTATTCGAAACGAAGATTTCAGCAGAGGGAGTAAAACAGCTGGAAAGTAGAACGTCTGAGTGCTCTTTAATGCGGGACTGGCTACGCACCTCATTCCTTGCCAATTGCTGGCATACATCAGATCCTCGCGATCGTGTGTATGCAATCATGTCTGCCATGCCTTCTTACTACGTTTCGGACTTCCAACCGAACTACAGCACATCAACTGAAGATGTATTTGCCTCGGCCTCTGTTCAAATATTACGTACTGCACGATCATGGTCGCATCTCCAATTTTTGGCACCGTCAGGCTCCCCGTATTTACCTTCCTGGGCAATTGATTTCACAGCAGCCATACCGGCCCTACCTTTCGACCCACAGCACTCTACTGCGATCTCTGACACGTACTTCAGTATGCTATTTAGACACGTCATGCGCATGTTCGACCCGGGTGCCAACGGTGGCAGAACGCGCTTCGGTGCAGGTTCACGGGCACCTTTTCGACTGCAGCAGACGACCCCAGGGGTCTTGAGGACAGCCGGAATTATCGTCGACAAAGTGGCGTCCGTCACTTCATTGTCTACTGCAACACCTGGTTCCACGGACGTAGCTAAAGATGTCTTGCGAGCTTGTTATCAATTCTTGATCCGGAATGAACGCTACACTCGTCGCAACGTGACACTGCGTGGGAGAGCGTGTGTATGGGAAGCCCTCTGTCGGACTTTATGCGTTGGTAGAGTTTGCTATCAGAAATTCGAGGCAGCTCATGCCTCAGTATCTGAACACCTATGGGACATGGTCATACACGATCGACAGAGAGTTCCTGAGAGCATGCGCAATGAAGTGCAAACCCTTTACAAGGAGATGAGCCCATCTCTAATGGCGGCCAGGGTCATAGTGACTCAGAGAGGGCGTGTAGGAGTCGCTCCTCGGGAAGTCGCGGTGGGAGATTCCATAAGTATCTTAGCATCGGGAGACGTGCCTTTTGTGCTTCGCAGCATCAGGGCTGACGTCGTGTCAGGCGATGCATTCAACTTGATTGGAGGATGCTACATCGACGGTAAGACTAGTTGGCATTGCTCTTGCACAAGCACAGCTAACAGGAACAGGAATCATGTTCGGAGAAGCCGTCGAAGAGGAAGTTGAGCGGAGATATGGCGACAAGTTTGCAACAATGCGTGTTTTTGATGAAAGCGATCTATATCTTGTATGATTTAGGGGTAGTGTAGCTCGCGTTGGGTCAGTTGAGACGTTGTCTACGCTTGCTGTGCGTTCTTACTGTATGTAGGACTGCTGTCCCGTGTGTCGTCAGACCATCGCCTTGCTCCATCATGCCAGAATAACAGCTTGCAAATGAAGCCAGATAGTCAAGAACTCGTAAGATTTGTTTCCACGATGGTGCTCGAGAATCGAGAAGTAGCCAGTCTTGCTGTCATTGTCCAAAGTCGAGCTCGCTGAGCATTCAGATGAATTGAACTTCTAATTCCATCTGTTCCGCACACAGCCGTGACACTTCAAGGAAGTCTGCCAGGACGGAGAGTCTTCAACATACACATGTTTCAATGCAGAATCGTGTGGTCGTTTGCTTACGAGAAGCAAGTCGGCAGGAGGATTCCTTGGCACATTCACAGTCAAAGCCAAAGCCCGGCTTCAAGCTTCCGGTGACACCGACCACTTCAACACAACCAACAAAATGACTCGAAAGTGCGTGTTAGCAACAAGCCAGTTGAACCAATGGGTGCTCGACTACGATGGTAATAGAGACCGCATCATCGAGGCCATCACCATCGCCAAAGCTGCCAGAGCCTCGCTCATCCTCACACCCGAATTATGTATCCCAGGATATGGCCTGCTCGACCATTGGCTAGAGAACGATGTTTACAACAACTCATGGGACGTCGCTGCCGACATCATTTCCCGTCCCGAGTGCCAGGACATTATCATCGACCTGGGTCTCCCCATCAGGCACCGCGGATGTAGTTACAACGCCCGTCTCATCGCCCTTGATGGTGAAGTGCTTGCCATCAGGCCTAAGCTGGACATGTGCAATGATGGCAACTTCAGAGAGATGAGGTACTTCACAGCCTGGCCCAGAGGCAGGGTCGAAGATTACGCCCTACCATCCGTCATCCAGGAATTACCACGCCAACAAAAGCGTTGCCGCATCGGTGAGGTTGCATTCGAGGCGCTTGACGGCTCGTTTGCCAGTGAGACTTGCGAGGAGCTCTGGACGCCCATGTCGCCACACTCGATGTACAGTCTTGCTGGTATTGAGATCATTCTCAACTCGAGTGGCAGTCATCACGAGCTCCGCAAGCTCAACACCCGCATCAACCTCATCACCGAAGCCACTGCCAAGACTGGTGGTGTTTACATGTATTCCAACCAGCGAGGCTGCGATGGTGACAGACTGTACTACGATGGCTGCTCGCTCATCCTCAACTCCGGGCATGTGCTCGCTCAAGGCTCACAATTCTCTCTCCGCGACGTTGAAGTGCAAACCGCCACCGTAGACCTGGACGAGATTTGGGCGTACCGGACATCACCCAGCCGTGGCATGCAAGCACAAGACCCAAACGTGCAGAAGCTGGAGCGCATCCAAGTCGACTACAAGCTCTGCAGATCGTCCGATCCTCGTCAACGTC
>Ga0265780_10003143_pt1 | contig 21894 bp, 16 predicted proteins | sample P1T30metagenome_FD_192432 | JGI IMG/M metagenome (GOLD analysis project Ga0265780, IMG submission 192432) | Plant litter microbial communities from East Loma Ridge, Irvine, California - P1 T30 | ecosystem: Environmental > Terrestrial > Plant litter > Unclassified | place: USA: California...
TTATAATATAATAATTATAATATAATAATTATAATATAATAATTATAATATAATAATTATAATATAATAATTATAATATAATAATTATAATAAATATATTAAAATATAATGGTATTTAAATACCATTATATTTTAATATATTTATTATATTTTATATTGTAAGGTGTTTTAAAACACCTTACAATATAAAATATAATAAATATATAATATATAAAAATATATTTCATTCATATAGAAAAAAAAGAACTTTTTATAAAATTATAAATCATTATAAAAACATTGTTTTTAATAAAAATATTACTATTATTAATTTCGAAAAAATAAATAGAAAAAAAATTAAAATTATTCAAATAAAAATAATTCCCAATAAAATTGTTAAAATCATGAATTAATAAAACATTATTGTTTAATAATTTAACATTTTTATAAAAAGAATCATAATTAAAATAAGATAAATTCAAATTTAAAAATAAATTTGAATCTAATATATAAAATATTATTAAATAATGGAATAATATGTTATTATTGTATTTTTTATAAAAATAATTAATTAAAAAAATTAAATTTATAAAAATTATAAAATATAATTTATATATTGTCAAAATTAATAAAATAATTAAAATTATTTTATTAATTTTGACAATATATAGTATTAATATATTTATTAATAAAATAAAAAAAAATTTTATATATTTAGTTATTTCGATAAATTGTGTATTAAATAAATAAGTTGTTAATAAATTATAATTTATATAATATATAAAAATATTGATTATATATAATATATAAAATTGTTTAATCTTTATGAAGAAATTTTTCGAAAATTTCTTCATAAAGATTAAACATTTATTAAAATAATTATAATTGTACATTAATAAAATAAAAAAAAAAATATAAAAATAATTTTTAGATAGTTTGACTGAATTAAAAGAATGAATAGAATTAAGAATATCAATCCTAACTAAAAAAAAAAATATAAAAAAACAATATATAATATTAAAAAATAATTTTTTTATAAAATTGTAATTTGTATTATATTTTATATGTATTAATAAAGATGAATACATAAAAAAAATCAAAGAAATTATTTCTACAAAATCCCAATTTCATCAACCACCTCAATTCAATTCTTGTTGAGCTCAATAAGAACCTAACAATAATGATAAAAAACTAGTTTTTAAAAACAAATCATTATTATTTTTAATATTTATTATACACATATTTTTGTATTTTATTTTTATAAAAATAAAATAAAAAAATACTATAAATAATACGTAACAATAGTACATTATAAATGGGTGAATTAATAAAACACCGTTCGTTAAATTCATATTTATTAATTTAACATTTATAATATTTACAATATTAAAACAATTATTAATATTGACTGTTTTGTAAATTACAATCATCATAAATGTATAAAATAAATTTATATTTTTTTTAAAATTTATTTTTTTTAAATTTAATAAAATTAAAAAAATCACCATTATTAAAAGTATACTATTATTATTATTATTTAAAATATAAATATATTTTCATAATTTTATATTTATTGTATCTGTATTTATAAAATTAATTAATTTTATTTTATAAAATATTATGTACATAATTAATATAATTGAATATAAGAATATTGTTTTTTTTTTTTTAAAATAATTTAACGAATTAAAATTATTTAATGTTAAAACAATTAATATTATGAATAATAAATAAATTTTATTTAATTTTTTATATGTTTTTTAATAAATTTTTTTTTAATAGATTTTTTTTTTTTGAATTTTTTTAAATTAATATTTTCATTCTTATTTATTAAATAAAAATTATTTTTTGTTAGTGAGTTTTTTTTAAAAAATTTTAATATTCTAAAGTAATTTTTATTTAAACCTATAATATTTATTATAAAATTATAGTTTTTATAAAAAATATCAATGTTAAAAAAAGTCAATTTTATCATATAATTTATTATTTTTAAATCTTTTTTTAAATTTTTTTCTTTTAAATTTAATTTTTTTAGTATTATACCTGGTGTTAAATTTAATTTACATTTATTTTTATCTATAAATATTAAATTAGGTTTTAATTTAAACATGTTGAATAAAATAATATTTGTTTTTTTTTTATTTTTTTTAAAATTTTTATAAGTATCAAAATACAAATACTTTAATTGAAAAGTATTTTTTATTTTAAAAAATCCAAAATACTTTTCAATTAAAGTATTTGTATTTTGATACTTATAAAAATTTAATATTTTATTATCACTTATAAAATTTGTTTTTTTTATAATTATGTTTCAAAATATTTAGGTAAATAACAGGAATCGAACCTGTAACTTTTAGAGCCACAATCTAACACTCTACCAATTGAGTTATATTTACCAAATTAAAATTGTCAATTTAAAGCATTCATTTGTCAATCGTAAATTAAAGATAAGATTATTAAAACTATGAAAGTTATTAATAATATATAATTGAAAATAAATAAAAAAGAAAAATTAAAAAACATTGGAATCAATAATGTAAATTCTATATCGTATAATATTAAAAAAATACAAATCATTGAAAAATTAAAATTAATTTGTAAATTAATATCAGAAGTAGATTTGAAACCACATTCGTAAAAGTTTCTTTTAGTTGCGTGATTTTTTTTTTTAAAAAAATACTCTGCTGCCCAGGTTAAAAATCAAAAAATCAAACAAAATAAAAAAATATTTTGTACTAAAAATAAAATAACTATATCACCCAAACTTTAATAATTAAATAATTTTATTTTTACAAATAAAATTTATTTATTTCAAATATATCTATTTATATATAAATTATTTATATTAAATATATTATTGTTATCTTGTTTTTTATTTAAATTGCTTAACTCTAAAGTGTTGTTTAAATTTTTAAATAATACTAATAACAAAATACCTACTGAATATTCTAAACCTGCTAAACCCAATATAAATATACCAGTTGATAACAAATTTAAATCATCGTTTAAAGAACCTTCTAATAACACGTAACAATATAAAATAATTCATATTAGTTCTGAATAAAAAATTAGTTTAATTAAATTATTTAAATTACTAGAAAATAAAATTAGACCTAATCAAAAAGCCAAAGATCAAAAGTTGATTCAATTTTGCAAAGAAATTTTTATTTTTATTTTTAAAAATGTTTTTTTTATGTTTTAATTATTACAATTCTATAAATTCATTTTTGATATAAGTTAATTTGTTTTCAAAAAAATCATAATATATTTCATAAAAACCTTCTACTGGGAAATCTTTTAACATAGGAAATTCATTTCTAGAGTAATCTAGTAATAACGACCTATTATCTCCTTTATTAATATAACTAATACCATACATTTCACTTACTTCTCTTTCTAATCAACTAGCATTAGGGTATATTGAGTCTATAGAATTAACATTTAAATTTGTTAATTGAATTAATGATAATCTTATTTTTAAAAAATACATATAATATATATTATATATTATAAACCTATTGTTTTTGTTAAAAAATTTTTTTTCTGGTAATATGTTATTATATTTTAATGTATCTATACATGATATTTCTGTTAAATAGGAATAATTTAAAAAAAGTTCATTTTTTAAAAATATATTTATCGGATAAAATCAATTTTTATTTATAAAACAAACAAAATGATTAGGTGTTAATAATTGTGAAGTATATACCATAGTATTTAATTTTTCAAAAACTATAAATATATTGATAGGGAATTGATATTTTTTTAAAATCATTAACGATTTTTTTTTATTAAAGTTTTTATAATATGGCAGTACCTAAGAGAAAAAAATCACTTTTTTGAAAACATTTTAATCTCAATATAAATAAAAAATCTATAAAATTTGATTTATTTTCTAAAAAAATTAAATTTTTTTATAATAAATATTATTATTTTTTATTTTTTAAAAATTAATTTTGGCTTGGTATCAACGTACTTATTTTAATTTAAATATCGGTAATTTAATTAAATACTTTTCTATTTTAACAGTAGCTTTTCACGATATACATTCATTATTTGGTTTTTGTATATTGTTAGTAGTTTTTTCTCAATTAGTAAGTGGTACTATGTTATCATTTAGTTTAGTCCCAGAGTCAATGATGGTTCCTATAGTAAGGGATGAAGAAGATTTAGAAGATTTATATACAGATGATTTTTTTTGAATTCATGAAAGAGGTGTTGATTTATTATTTATTTTTTCTTGATTACATTTATGTAGAAAATTATATATAAATGCTTTCGAGTATGAACATGAAATTGCATGAAAAAGTGGTGTTTTTACTTTTATGATTTTACAAGTTGTAACTTTTTTTGGTCTAGTATTATGTTGTACTCACTTAAGTGAAATTACATTAACAATTGCAGCTAATGTTGTTCATACAGTTTTTTTATTCCATGGTAAATTTTATTGATGAATTTTCACTGATAAAAATTTAAATACTGATACTTTAATAAGATTAGCATATGCACATTATTTATCAGCTTTTTACATGGCTTATTTAGGTTTATTACACGGTATAGATATGCATTATGATTGAAAAAATGAATCATCTTATGATGGTTTGGAAGTAGAAATGTCATGATGAGATGAAGCATTATCTAATGAATTAGGTTCTTTTATTGAATTGATTTTTATTTTAAATGTTATATGTTGATGATTATATCCTGAACCTGAAGCACTTTCATATGAAATTTTTATGTGAGGTGATATAGGTTTAATTTCTGATGTACGTTTTTATGGTGTAGCACCTCATTGATATTTCAGACCATATATGGCTTGATTAATTGTATGTCCTCATCATAAAACTGGTATTTTTGGTTTATTATATTTATTTTTAGTTTTGTTTCATCAACCAACTTTACATGGTGTTAATGAGCACAATATGTATTACAAAAGAAGATTATTATTCAGCGCTAATAAAATTAAACAAAAAGTTTTTTATAAACAATCTTATTTAAATGTTGAATTGAATTTATTTTTTCAAGTAACTTATACTTTTTTTGTAATGTGTGGTTTATATACTTTTACTTTTTTACCTTATGGTAGATTTTATAATAGATTAGGTGGTAATGTTGGTATGTTATTTGCTTATATGTATGTTTTTTTTTATTTAGGTGTTACATCATTAAGAAGACCTTATTGATTAGAATTATATTTTTATTTTATTTATAACAAATCAAATTTTTTTAAAAATGTTAAATTTATAAATTAAAAAATGATTTTTTTATTTTTTATTTTAGATCATTTTTTTTTTTTTTTTATTGATTTGAATAATAGTAATATTTATAATATAATTTTAAATAATTTTAATTCTTTTTTTCATTTTTTCTAGTTTAAAATTAAATACAGTTTATGTTTAAGTGGCTATCATCGTTATTTAAATCAGATTTTTTCAATTTGAAAAATCAATATATTTATTTTTTTATTTTTTTATTCTTTTTAATTTTAAACGTTTTTTTCAGTTCAAATGATACAATTTATTGGAATAAAATTTATGATTTAAATTTTTTTTATTCTAATTTTTTAAAATTAAATTTTTTTTATTTGTTTGATTTTTTTTTAAAAAATGCATATATTTTTATTGATTTATTTTATTATATTTTTATTTTATTATTTAATAATAATTCAAATATTAATTTTAATGTTGAAAAAATTTTTTTTTTATTAAATTATAATGAATATAATAACTTTATAAATAATATTTTTAACAATTCTAATACTTACTATACTAATTTGTTTAACAATTTAATTTTTTATTTTTATAATTTTTTATTTTCATTTAATGAATATTTATATCACATTATTATATATAGTTATAATTTACCTATTTTTTTTTATTTCGGTATTTTATTTATATTTACAACTATATCTAGTTTATTATTACTATCTTATTTAGGTTTGTATGGTGTTTTTTTTATAAATATGGTTACATTATTTTTTTTTTGATTATCTACTTTATTATATATAAATGTTTTTTTTGTAGACAATATATTTATAAAAATAAATTTAGGTAAATGGTTTATAGTAAACACAAATTATCCTATTTTTTTTGAATTATTCATTGATTCAATTTCTTATAGTTTTATGTTTTTAACTTTAACTATTGCAACATTTGTTTATATATACGCTTTTTCTTATTTTAGATATGAACCTAATGTTGAAAGATTGATTCTTTTAATTAATTGTTTTGTAATCAGTATGGTTTGTTTAGTTACGAGCGGTAATTTCTTTGTATTGTTTTTAGGTTGAGAATTAATTGGGTTGACTTCTTTTTTTTTAATCAATTTTTGATCAACTCGTATGTCTACTTTAAAATCAGCTTTTAAAGCTTTCACTTTTAATAAATTTAGTGATGTTTCTTTATTAATGGGTATATTGATAATATATTATATATCAGGTGATGTAAGTATAATTAATTTTAACTACCAAATTTCAAATTATAATAATTTTTATATAAATATTATGAATTATGAAATACCTGTTATAGAAATAATATCTTTTTTTTTAATAGGTTGTGCATTTGTAAAATCAGCTCAGTTCGGTTTTCATATATGACTACCTGATTCTATGGAAGCACCTGTTCCTGCATCAGCTTTGATCCATTCAGCTACTTTAGTTTCAGCTGGTGTTTTTATATTGTTAAGATTATCGTTTTTGTTTGAATATTCTTTATATTCTTATTATATAATACCTTTAGTAGGTTCATTTACAGCCTTTTTTGGTGGTTTATGTTCTGTTTACCAATCTGATATAAAAAAAATTTTAGCTTATTCTACTATAAGTCATTGTGGATTTTTAATGGTTTGTTATAGTACATATATAACTGAATATACAATATTATATTTATATATACATGGTTTTTTTAAAGCTTCTGTTTTTTTATGTGTTGGTAATATAATTAGATTTAGTAGAAATTATCAAGATTTTAGAAGAATGGGTAATTTTTGAAAATATTTACCATTTGAGTGTTTCATGACATTTATTTGTTTAATAAATTTGTGTGGTTTACCATTTACAATAGGTTTTTATATAAAACATTTATTATTACTAGGTTATAATCTAAATATTTATTTATCTTATTTTATATATATAAATATTCTGTTTGGTGCTATCTCAGGTTTATTTTATTCATATAGATTGTTTTATAATGTTTTTTTTGATTTTAAAAAATCTAAAAAAATATTATATAACCAGTCTAATAGATCACAATTAAATTCGTTTTATTATTCTAATACATCTCTAGCTTCTAATATAGCTATTTTATCACTTATTTTTTTATCATATGTTATATCTATCTATTTATTTAATATTTTTTTAAATTCTTCGTCTTTGGGAGAAGGTCTAAATATTTATTCAGTTAATTCTTCTCAATATGATGAATTTAATAATCCATTATTATCTACTATTTTAAATATAGGTTATTTTAATTGGTTTCTTTTTTTAATAATTTTATTGATTATTTTATTTTCTTGACGATTAGTTAATGATTTTTACGTTATTTTTAATAATTTTTGTTTTTTAATTTTATTTTTTATTTTTTTTTATTTTTTTTATAATATATTATAATTTAAATAAATTTATTTTTTTTATTGTTTAGTATATTTTATAAAATTTCAAATTAAATATTTTTTATTTAAAACTTTTTTAAAATTATTGTTTTTTTTTATGTTTAAATTTTTTTTTATTTTTTATGTTTAAATTATATATATGTATATATATATGTGAGGGAATATCGTCACTGAAGTAGCATTACAGTCCAATTTTGGTCTTGGGTTTAATAATATGAAGTCTGATGTATTGATTCATTTAACTCAATGACAATATTGATGATGATTTTGATTTTCTTTTTTATGAGCTTTTTATTATTTAGTTATTTTGAGAGTTATTAGATTCAGAACTCTAAAGTTTAGACCTAGATTAGCAACTACTTATAGACCACATGGTAAATGAGGTGATTTATTAATTTGTATAATACCTATTTCATGATGTTCTAATATTATTACCAATTCTAATTTAATTATGAGAATGATTGAATGACAAGCTGAAACAGGTTTATTAACTGTAAGAATCAGAGGTAAACAATGGTATTGAATATATAAATTTGAATTAAAAACCTTTACTGATATACTAACTATTCCTAAAAATATAGGTAATAATAAATGACAAATTTCTACCCCGGGTGATTTGCAAACAGCTGATGATTATTTACATATTTTACAACTTAGATCCCAAAATAAATGAGTAAAAAAATACTGAAATGATTTAAATCAAAAGTTTGGTAAACAAAAAAACTTTCATATAATATCATTTCAAGAACAATTAAATTATAATTTTTATGAAAATTTTAATAATTTTTTAAAAATTAGTAATTTAAATAAAAATAATTTATTTGTAAAAAAAAATTTATCTGTTGATTTTTTAAATTTAAATAATTTTGTTGTTTTAAATAAAAATTCTTGAACAAATTTAATTGTTAGATCTAATAATAAAAAAAATTTATGAAATGATTATTCTGATAGTTATAATTTAAATAAAATTAATTTATATGATTCTGATTTTTTTAAATCTCATTTTTTTTTAGATAGAAAAAATCAAATTGAGTTAAAAAATTCTTATAATATGTTTAATTTTAAATCAAATTTTTTTAAGTATAATTATAATGATTTTTTAGAAGTTAATCGTTGATTTAAAAAAAGCCAAGGTACAAATTCACCTTTAAGACTAATAAAATATCCTATTTCAAATAAATTTGGTAGTTTTAATAATGAAGAAGTTTCGTTATTTAAATTTAGATTTAGTAATAATGAATCTAATATTAAACATAAACCAGCACCTCATTCTACTTTTTTAACAATGAAACAAAAAAGATATAAAAGAAGAAAATTAATACCAGCAAGAGTTAAATTTGAAAAAGATTCTAACGGTAATAATACAAAAAAAATAAGATGAAGTTCTAATCCTTATTTATTTAATAATGAATCCATTATAAATAATTTTGGTAATCCATCAAAACAGTATAATTTTTTTAAAAAAAACAAAATTAGATATGAAAACACTTCTTTAGTACTTTCAAAAAGAATGTTAAGAACAAGAAGAACTTTAGTTTTACCAGCACATGTTAATATAACAGCTATAACTAATAGTTATGATGTAGTACATTCTTGATTTATACCTGGTTTAGGTTTAAAAATGGATTGTATTCCAGGTAGATCAACACACCATAATTTTTATATTGATAATGTTGGTTTTTATTATGGTCAATGTGCAGAGATTTGTGGACGTTACCATCATCATATGCCTATTAGAATTTGTGCGCTACCTTTTGAGCATTTTTTACTTTGATGACATACTTTTGGTTTACCAAAATTATTATTTACCAATTCTAAAAAAAGATTTAGTTTTCATTACGGTACAAAAAAATTTCGTTGATAATGTAAATATTGTTTAATATTTTTTTTATTTGTTTATACTTTGGATGTGTACTTTTTTTTTTAATTTGGGTGTGATCCTAGCTCTGGATTAACGCTAATCAAACGCATAACACATGCAAGTTGAATGTTAATTTTTTTTAAAATTTTCATAGCGAAAAGGTGAGTAGTAAATATATATTTGCCAATAAATTTTTTTAAAAAAAATGTAAATTTTTATTTTTATAATTTTAAATTTTTTTTTATTTTATTTTTTTTATTTAAAAGTTTTTTTTATTTGTATAAATTGTTTATTGATAATTATATTAAAAATTAGGTATTTTTGTAATTATTAGCCTATAATTTTTAGTTAATTTGAAAGAAGTATTAACCACAAAAGATATGAGAACAATCTTTCGATTAACGCAGCAGTGAGGAATATTGGACAATATGCGAAAGCATGATCCAGCGAATTGATGATAATGAAGAAGATTTTTATAATTGTAAAGTTTTTACGCAAAATAAAATTATGTTAAAAAATTTGAGGAGAAGTCATGGCCAATACATGTGCCAGCAGCCGCGGTAATACATGAGTGACTAGCGTTATCCGTATTTATTTGGTGTAAAGAATGCGTAGATTACAAAAAAAGTTTTTTATTATTTTAATGGATAATCAAGATTATAAAAAATACTTTTTTGTTAGATTTTTTATTAAGTATAAAAATATTTATAAACAAGTGATAAAATACAGTGAGTTTATAATTATAATCTAATATGAAAATATTTTACTAATAAAAAATGACATTGATGCATTAAAGTATAATTATCGAATAGGATTAGACACCCTATTAGTTTATACTATAAAATATGAGTATTAAATTTAATTTAAGTTAACGCTTTAAATACTCCACCTGGGCAGTACAGTCGCAAGGTTGAAACTTAACAGAATTGGCGGGAATTTGTTCAAACGGTGGAACATGTGGTTTAATGCGATAATCCGCGCAAAATCTTACCAAAATTTTATATATTTTTGTATAAATATTAATTTATTTTTTATTTAATATATATTAGGTATTGCATGGCTGTCGTCAGTTCGTGTTTTGAAATGTAAAATTTAGTTTTATAACGAACGAAACTCTTATTTTTAGTTTTAAAGTTTTTTTTTAATTTGTTAATTAATTTATTTTTATAAAAATTCTTTTTCTAAAAAATGATTTTTTTATTATTATATATAATAATAAAAAGGAGGAAGAGACTGAAGTCAAGTCATTATGATCCATATATTTTGGGCTACACACGTGTTACAAAGATAAAAACAAAAAGTTGTTAAAAAGTAATTTTAAACAAATCTTAAAAAATTATCTTAGTTCAGATTGTTTTCTGAAATTCGAAAACATGAAGTTGAAATCGTTAGTAATCGTAAATTAGTACGTTACGGTGAATGTCAAACCAAATTTTGCACACACCGCCCATCACGCTCTAAGAGTTGTTTTATTTTGAAGGATTTTATTATTTTAAATTTTTAAAGTAAGTATATTATTTTTTATAGTATATGGTTATTTAATTTTTTTATTAAAGTTTTTAAAAATTGGATCAAGATAGTAAACCGGTTATTTGAGTGAAGTTGACACAAGGTACTGGTAGGGGAACCTGTTGGTGGAATATAAATTTTTTTTTAAAATTTAATTTAATTTTATATGGATATTTTAACTTTAATTAATTCAATCAATAGCTATTTTAATTTTTACTTTTTATTTTCCGAAGAATTGATAATAATTTTTTTATTTTATAATTTTATGAAATTATTAATTTTTTCTTCAGTTTTTGAATTAATTTGACCTACTCATTTTTTTAATAGAAGAAATAATTTTAATTCTATTTTAAAATTTAGGGGTTTTACTGAAACTTTATTAAAATTAAGATCTAATTATTTTATTAAAAGATCTTTCAATAAAATAATTTTTGGTTATTTTTTTAAAAATTAATATTTATTAAAATCAGATAAAATTATTTTTATTTTTTTAAATTAATTATGTTAATAATGTTTTTATTATATTTTTTAGTAAATTTGATTAATTTTATTTTTTATTTAAACTTAGACTTTTTAAATAAACTTTATTTAAATTTTAACAGGTTTAATTTAGTTTTTAAAAAACCCTTTGATAAAATATCTTCTTTTGAAAAATTTATTTTAGCTTTTTTTTATAAAAATAATTGATTTTTTAAATCTATTTCTAATTTTTCTTATTATAATGATCATATTAATGATTTAAAAAAAAAAAAATATCCTTTATTAAATTTTTTTTCATTGTATAATAATATAACTTTTTTTAAAATGAATAATATTTTTTTTTTAAAAAAAATGTATGTTTTTTTTAAAAAAAATAATTTTCTATCCAATATTAGTTTTGTTGAGTTTATAATTATTCAAAATTTTTTTTTTAAAAAATATTTTTCTTTTTTAAATAAATTCTATTATAAAGATACTTGTGTGTTTAATTTGATTAAATTAAATTTTTTATTTTTTTATTTTAATAAAAAAAGCTCTTTAAAAAAAAATTATAAATTTAATTTAAATTATTATAATGATTGATATTTATTTTTATTTAATAATTTTAATAAATTTGAAAAAATACAATTTGATAAATCCGATTTAATTAAATTAAAAAAAAAAAGATTAAAATATATTGAAAATACATTAAAAAAATATAACAATTCTTATAATTTTAAAAAATTAAAAAATTTTAAAAAAAATAATTTTTTTAGTAATTTATTTCAATATATTAATTATAACTTTGTTAATTTAAATTCGTCTTTTTTTAAAAAAATCAATTTTAATAAAAATTTTTTTAAAAATGTTTATAATAATTTACCTATAAGATTCTCAAATTCTTCTATTAATAAGTATATTAATTATAAAAATATTTCAAATTATAGTTTTTTTTATTTAAGAAAAAATAAAATTTTTAATAAAGGTAGATATTCTAGAAATAGACAATTATATAGAACTGGTGTTTATTGATGTTTATGGTTGAATATAATGATAGTTTATGGTTTATATTTTTTTTTTTATAGATTTACTTTTAATTTTGGGTACGTTTGATTTGGTTTAGCTTTATTAATGTTTTCTACTATTTTTAGCAAAGTGTTAAAATATAAATTTTATAATTTTTATTTTTTGTTTAACGAATTTACAAAATTAATGCTATGATTTAATTTATTATATAAAAATTTTTTATTTAATTTTAAAAATTTTTTAATTAAATTTAAAATTTACAATAATTTAAATTTATTAATTTTTAATAATTTAAATAAAAATTTTTTTTTTTTTTATAAATATTTAAATAAAATGTTAGTCAATTTTAATAAAAAAAAAGATTATGGTTACGTATTTATTTGAAAAAATTACACTTCTGAAGATAAATCTTTTTTAAAATATAAATCAATTTTTAATTGATTTGTTCAATTTTATAAAGTTTTAATGTATTAGGCTTTTATTTTTTATTTAGGGGAATAGTTTAATGGCAAAACTACAGTCTTCAAAATTGTCGTTGTGGGTTCGATTCCTGCTTCCCTTGCATCATTAAAATGACTGTTTTTTTTAATAAATTATTATTAGATTTTAAACATTTAAAAAATTTTTATTTTTTAACAATTAATTTTTTTTTTACTTCTTTATCAAATATTTTTTTAAGAAATAATGAAAAAAATTATGAATTTTTTCTTGATGATTTTAATAAATATGAATTTAGTAACAATTTGTATGTTTACGTTTTTAAAAAAAATTTATTTATTGATTTTATGTGATTGTTGTTTTATTCATTAAATTATAAAAATAATTACTCTTTAACTAAATTATTTAGATCTAATTTCAGAATTTTAAATACAAAAAATAATTTTTATTTTAATTTTAAAAATTTAAATTCTAATAAAAATTATTTAAATTTTTTAAAAAACTTTAATCTAATTGGTTATATGTATGTTTGAAATGCATTTAAAATGTGATTAATACCATTATTTTTATTATGTTCTATTGTTTATATGTTTTTATTTTTAAAATCCTTACCATTTAATAAAGTTTTGTTTGCATGGATATGTGTTTTAATGTTTTCTTATTGATTATTATCAGGTTTTGTTTTTTTTTTTAAAAAATACCAATTTAGTAGATATACAACTTCTATGCAAAGATTTTGAAAAAGATCATACATTTTATTTTGAATGATTGAAGGTGGTACTTTTGGAGTTTTTTTATTTTTTACAATTAATGCTTCTCAAGAATCATTCTATATGTTTGATCAAATATCTTATTTTAAATCACATTTATATTCTTGAAAATTATTTTTTAATAAAATTTTCCCTATTGTATTACTTATTGTTTTTACTTATTTGTTGATGTTATCGTTAAAATGAAATATTTTTTCTAAGCATTCTATTTGATTACTTTTTATAACATTTTTTTTAACATACACAGTTTGATTAGAATTTTATCAATTTTTTCATGTATTAAATTTTTATGCAAATTTAAATTGAATTTATGATTTAGATGATCATTCTTGATCTTTAGAATCAGAAACTAGAAGAACTAGAATGGTTAATCATTATGTTATGCTTTTGTTTGTTTTAAAATTTTGACATATTATTTTTATATATGGTTTTTGATTATTTTTTGTATTACGTTCTTTAGAAACTAAAAGAATAAGATATCCTTTACTTTCAGCTAATTTTCAAAATTTTATAATATTGTATATATTTGCTTGAGTTTTTATGTATCCATGATTTAAATTTTTTTTTAGAAGATTTTTAGATTCACCTTATTATTGATTTTATATAAATAATAGAAGATTATTATTTAGGGTTTTTTTTTATGATTTTAAATTAATATATTATGGTATAATTTCTTATAAAGATAATTTGAATTTAAATATGTTTTATAATTATAATTTCTATTATTTTAAAACATCAAATGTTACTAATAATTATGAGTTTTTTAAAAAAGGTTATATTAAAAATAATATAGTCAATACTTTAAATACTATTTAGTATTAAAAATTGGTTTTTTTATTAATTTTAATTTTTTTAATTTTATTTTATTATAATTATGAATTTGTAATTTTTTATCATATTTATTTATTTTATTTATTTATTTTATTTTTTTTTTTAAAAATTAATAAAATAAAAAATTTATTTTCAATTAACAATTATTTTTATAATTATATTTTAATATGTATGTTTTTTTTTATATATTTTTTTTGATCTTTTTATACTATTTTTTTTTATACAAATTTTTATGTTATTTATAACGTTTTTTTACTTTTTATATAAATTTTAAAAATAAAATTAATTTCTTCGTGAAGAGCTTCTCAAACTTTTTTTTTATTGATATTCGTAATTTTTTTTTAGATTTTCAATTTTTATTTTCTGGTTTACAAAAAGATTTTACTGGTTTTTTATTTTTTAACAGATTTAAAGTTTATTTAAATAGATTTAATGATTTAAGAAAATATTTTTTAAAAAAATATGTTTATACTATTAATCATAAAAGAATTGCTTTAAATTATTTTTATTTTAGTATGTGTACAGGTATTTCAGGTGCAGCATTAGCTACTATGATTAGATTAGAATTAGCATATCCTGGAAGTACATTTTTTAAAGGTGATTCTTTGAGATATTTACAAGTTATTACAGCACATGGTTTAATTATGGTTTTTTTTGTAGCAGTACCAATTTTTTTTGGTGGTTACGCTAATTTTTTTATTCCTTACCATATTGGTTCAAAAGATGTAGCTTTTCCAAGATTAAACAGTATTGGTTTTTGAATTCAACCTTGTGGTTGGTTATTATTAGCAAAAACTGCTTTTTTAAGACCTCAGTTTTGAAGATATTATGATAAACCTTCTTTTTATTTACCGTTGTTAGACAAATCTAAGTATAGAAAATTTTTTGATTTTAAAGAAAAAAATTATTTTTTTTCTAATAATTTAAAACAATATGATTTAGATACGTATTTTACTTTTTGGAAACCAAGAAAACAAATAAATTATAAAAATTATGACGTTTATTCTTTCATACCTCACAAATTATTAATGTGAAATTCTATAATTGAATATCCTGAATCATTTTGATATGTTGCTAATAAAGCTGTAAAAGCTAGAAGAAAAAAAGTTTATTTTACTAAATGTTCTAATAGAACTTTAACTATGTCAGGTTGAGCTTTTATAACCCCTTTTTCTAGTAATACTAAATTTACTGGTATAGGTAGTCAAGATATTGCTGTTGTATCAGTTATTTTTGCTGGTGTTAGTACAACTATTTCATTTACTAATTTACTAATTACTAGAAGAACTTTAAGTATGCCTGGTTTAAGAAATAGAAGAGTTTTATTACCTTTTATAACTATTTCTTTATTTTTAACTATGAGAATGTTAGCTTTAATTACACCAGTTTTAGGTGCAGCAATGATTATGTTGTTACTTGATAGACATTGACAAACAACTTTTTTTGAATTTGTTTACGGTGGGGATACTGTTTTATTTCAACATTTGTTTTGATTTTTTGGTCATCCTGAAGTTTATGTTGTAATTATTCCAGTTTTTGGTATTGTTAATATGATTATACCATATTCTAATACTAGAAGAATTGCATCAAAACATCATTTAATTTGAGCAATTTATATGATGGCTTATATGGGTTTTGTTGTTTGAGGTCACCATATGTATTTAGTTGGTTTAGATCATAGAAGTAGAGCTTTATATAGTACTATTACAGTAATGATATCTTTACCAGCTACAATTAAAATTGTAAATTGGACCATGACATTATTAAATGGTGCTTTAAAATGAGATTTAGCTTTATTGTTTGCTTTTGCTTTTTGTTGATTTTTTTTATCTGGTGGTTTAACCGGTATGTGATTATCTCATGTAAGTCTTAATGTCACTATGCACGATACATTTTATGTTATAGCTCATTTTCATTTAATGTTTTCTGCAGGTGTATTAACAGGTGCTTTTGCTGGTTTATATTATTATTTTCCTGCTTTGTTTGGTATAAAATATTCTAGAATGTTTGGTTATTTACATTTAGTTTACTTCTTTGGTGGTCAATGAATGACATTTGTCCCAATGTTTTGATTAGGTTATTCAGGTATGCCAAGAAGAATCCATGATTACCCAGCATTTATGATGGGTTGACATGGTATGGCTTCTGTCGGTCATTTAACAACTTTAATTGGTGCATTGTTTTTTTTTTTAATGTTATTAGATTCACACATTGAAAGAAGAATAGCTGTTCACAGTACTTTAGGTATTCCTAGATGACATAAAAGAATTTTATATTATATTTATAAAATACGTTATTTACAATATGTTAATAAAAAATTAAACAGATTACCTAACTCTAAAGTTAGAATTTTATTATCAAATAGTTATTTTAATGAATACGAAAAATATGTTAAATAATATTTTGAATGTTATATAATTTTATTTTTTAAATTTTGAGTATTTCAGGATTATTAATTACTTTTATCATTAATATTGTATTAATGTTAATTTTAACTATCATAATTGCTAGTTTAACTTTAATTGAAAGAAAATTTTTAGCTTTAGTTCAAAGACGTGTCGGCCCTAATTTTGTTGGTTATAAAGGTAGATTGCAGTACATCGCTGACGCCTTAAAATTATTCGTTAAAGGTATTGTTATACCAGATGAATCAAATAAATTTTTATTTGTAACTATACCAAGTATAGCGTTAGCTATATGTTATGCATTTTGAATGAACGGTGTTTGAGGACCTAGTTTATCTTTATTTGATATTGAATATAATTTAATTTTTACTTCTTTATTTTCTGTTTTATTTGCTATTTGTGTTATATTAACAGGTTATTTTAGTAAAAATAAATATGCTATATTAGCATCAGTTAGAACTAGTATTGGTTCTCTAAATTTAGAATTATTTTTGGGTTTAATGATATTGAATATTATTTTATTAAATGAATCGTTTTCTTTTTTAAATATTGTTATTTTACAAGAAAATTATTGATTTTTTATATTATTTTTTGGTTTATGTGGTTTAATTATAATAACTTTTTTATTAGAAACTAATCGAGCACCTTTTGATTTACCTGAAGCTGAATCTGAATTAGTAACTGGTTATACTACTGAATTTGGTGGTTTTTTTTTTGGATTATATTATTTAGGTGAATATTTACATTTATTTTTTTTTTCTTTAGTAATTAGTACAATTTTTTTTGGTGGTTGAGAATTGCCTAATTTTATTTTAAATATTTTTATGTATAAATATAATATTTAAATTTTCTTTTATAAAAGTTAATGGATTGATTATACAATATAAATTTTATTTTTTTAAATTGGTTACCTTGGTTAAATTTTTTTAACGATACTTTTATTTTACAATTTTTAATTTTGTATACTATGTACTTAATATATTTTACAAATAATTTATATTTTATTTTGTTTTATTTATTTTTAGAATTTATATATTTCGGTTTATTTTTAAGTGTTTATAATTTAGAATTGTTTACAGCTTTTTTATGATTAACTGAATGTGTTATTGTATTTGTTAGTATTATATTTTTATTTTATTTTAATATATATGCTAACCATAATATTTTAAATATATATATATATTCTTTCAAATATTTTGGATTTTTCATTGGTTTGTTATTATTATCATTTTTTTATGTATTCCCCGGAGAATTAGAATTTTTTTTACCTGTAGAATTAAATTTTTTTTTATTGTGGGACGATTATTATGAAGCTTTAAATAATAATAAATTTAACGATTTATACGGTTTATTTTTAAGTTATTATTATATAAACTCTCTAGAATTTGTTATTTTAGGTTTATTATTATTATTTGCTAGTATGGTGTGTGTTAATTTAAATAAATTTACAAAAAATATAAGATTTAATAATTATTATGATTTTTTAGTTTTATTTGATTTTTTTAATGATTTTGTTAATTATACTTTCTTAAGAAAACAAAATTTAAATGATCAAACTATGTCAAATTCGAGCACCAGATTTTTTAAAAAAAAAATTATAAAATAATTATTAAATGATACAGAAAAATAGTAAATTAAAACCTGTTGATAATTCAGGTGTTTTAAAAGCAAATGTTTTTCATATTTATAAAAATTTGAACAGAATAGCTAATACAGGTAACTTTTTAAAAGTATCTGTTAGAGAATTAAAACCTGATAGTATTATTAAAAAAAAAAGTAAACATATCAGTATTTTAGTTAAAACTATTTATAAAAATTCTAAATTAGATGGTTCTTTTATAAAATTTAAAAAAAATGGTTTAGTTATTTTAAAAAAAAGGTTAACACCAAAAGGTAGTAATTTAAAAGGGCCAGTTTCTAGAAATGTTAGAAGAAAAAAATTTATTTCTTCTTTTTCTAAAAATATATAAAAATATGTAAAAATATTTTTGTCGTCTAATGGTCAGGACAATGAGTTTTCACCTCATAAATCTGGGTTCAATTCCCAGCAGAAATATATGTAGAACTTGTTTTCAAATATATATAAATATTGATATAATGTTACTGATACACCTCACATTTTATTTAAATTAAATATATGAACTTATGTAAATATAAGATATTTTAAAATGAAATATACAAGAGCTTTAGTATATTTTACTATCGGTATGAACACTTTAAAATTAAATGAAATAAAAATTTTTTATAAAGATTGAATTTTTGAAAATTTTTATGAAGTTTTTTTTAAGTATTTTATTTTAATTATTATTTTTTTTTTATTTATTTAATTTAAATTAATAAATTTGTAGAATCTGAAAACCTAATTTTATATATTTTTTTATGCTAATAGGAATTTTGACTAATTTATATTATTTATATTTTGTATCTAATTTATTTCAATATAATTTACTTTTTTTAATATTTGTATTTTCTTTATCAATAATTTTATATTATTTTTCTAAATTTTTTAATTTTCAAAATGTTTTAAAAAATTTTACATCTTCCGATTTTATAAAATTTATTTTATTAATTTCGATTGTTATTTCTTTTTTTGTTAATTTATTTTCTTTTTGAATTTTTATAAAATGTTATTATAATTCTTTAAATTTTTTCTTATATTCAGATTTTTATTTAAATAATAATTTATTTTTGTTTAATTTACCTTTATTTAATTTTTTAAGTTATAAAACATCTATTGAATTTTTTGGTTTTATTTTTATATTATTAGCGTATATAGTAGGTTTTATATCATTTTTATCGTTAGATACTAGATTATTTAATAAAAATATAAAATATATTTTGGTTTGTAATTTTTTAATTATTATTATTCATTTATTTACTATTACTAACGATTTATTATTATTATTTTTATTTTATGAATCTATGTTAATACCTTCTTTTTTATTTGTATATTTTGTCAGTCCTTACAGAAGAGGTGTTCAGGCTTCAATATATTTTTTAATTTGAACTCAAATTGGTTCTTTGTTAGTTTTAACTTGTATAACTTATATTTATTATACAATTGGAAATACTTCTTTCGAATCTTTAAGAAATTTTAATTTTACTAATTCTGAAGTTTGATATTTATTTTTATTATTGTTTTTAGGTTTTGGGTTTAAAGTACCTATTTGACCATTTCAATTTTGATTGACTAAAACACACGTTGAAGCTCCAGCAGGTTTTTCAATTTTTTTAAGTGGTTTTTTAGTAAAAACCGCTATTTATGGTTTTTATAAAATATCTAATGAATTAGGTTCAGATATTGATACTTCATTTTTTTCAGTTTTTTGTATTATGGGTGTTATTGATGCATCATTAAAAATGTGAGGGCAATTAGATTTAAAAAAATTGGTTGCTTACGGTACTGTTCAAGAAATGAATTTAATTTATATTGCATTTTTATGAGGTGATTCTGGTTCTTTTATCGGGGGTGTATTATTTTGTATAACCCACGCATTTTTATCATCTATGATGTTTTTTTTAGTTGATTGTATTCAAAGAAGATATAAAACTAGAATAATATCAGAAATTACAGGTATTTTACATACTACACCTAATTTAGGTATTTCTATTATATTTATGCAAATTTTATATTCAGGTTTACCAGGTACTTTAAAATTTTTGAGTGAATTTTATATTTTTTCAGGTTTTTTAAATTCAGCCCCTTTTAGTTTAATTTTATTAATGTATGGTGCCAATTTTTTAGGTTTAATTGGTTTTAGTAAATGTTGATTTAATGTTATTTTTGGATTAACATTAACTAATCAAAAAAATTTAACAGTTGATTTAACATTAAAAGAAATATATATAATATTAATTTGTATTTTTTCTATGTTTTTTTTTGGATTTGGGTTTAATTGTGTTATTTAATTTTTTGATTGGTTTGAAAAATGAATAATATTTATTTTTATAACTTAAAATATTTTAATTTTGTTTTTTATTTTTATAATTTGAAATATTTTAATTTTTTATTTTATTTTAATATTTTAAAAATTAGTGATTACAAAATTCAATTAAAATTGTTGAATAAATCTAATAAAAATTTTTTAAAAATACAAAAAAAAAATTTTATTTTTAATTATTTTAATTTATTTTTTTTAAATGATTTATATAAAAAAAATTTAAAATTTTTTAAAACTAATTTTATAAATTATAAAAATTTAGTTAATATAATTTATAATTTTAATTTAAAAAAGTTAAATTATTTAATTTTTGATAATAATGAAAAATATTTACATAATTTGTATACAAATATGTATTCATTTAAAAAATTATTAATATATAAAAATTATTTTTATTTAAATCCCAAATATTTTACACACAAAAATTTTATTTATTTCTATAATCAATTTTTAATTGATAATAATATTTATTTAATATTAATTTTTAATTTGAAAAATATATTAAATTTTTCTCATATTTTAGAAAGTTCTAATATTATTTTATTTACATTTAATGACAATTTTACTTTTTTTGAAAAAAACTATAATTTATTTATAAATTTAAATTTTTATAAAAATTATTTGTTTTTATTAGTGTTGAATCAAATTTGATTACTTTCTTTAAATTATAATATTTATAACAATAAATTAATTTATATTAAAAATTTTAATAATTTTATTTTATAATTTATTGTTTAATAAGACGGTAGTGTTAATATTTAACACGTTTAATTTTTTTTAAAAAATTATTAAAAAATATTGGTTAAAATCCAATCCGTTTTGTTTTAGTTTTTTTATTATTTAGTAGTTTTGTAAAAATTTGATAATAATTTTGAATACATTTTTTAAAATTTATATATTTGAAGCGAAGCGCATTAGCGGTGAGGTTACGAACAAGCGAATTTGAAGCGAAGCGCATTAGCGGTGAGGTTACGAACAAGCGAATTTGAAGCGAAGCGCATTAGCGGTGAGGTTACGAACAAGCGAATTTGAAGCGAAGCGCATTAGCGGTGAGGTTACGAACAAGC
>Ga0265780_10003144_pt1 | contig 21881 bp, 17 predicted proteins | sample P1T30metagenome_FD_192432 | JGI IMG/M metagenome (GOLD analysis project Ga0265780, IMG submission 192432) | Plant litter microbial communities from East Loma Ridge, Irvine, California - P1 T30 | ecosystem: Environmental > Terrestrial > Plant litter > Unclassified | place: USA: California...
CAAGGTCAACATCGACTAAAAAGATGCGTACGGAGATACACCGCTGTTACGGGCAGTCACTGGAGGACATGTAGCTGTGGTTAGGTTGCTGCTTGCCACAGGCAAGGTGAATGTTGAGACAAAGGACAAAGCCGGATGCACGGCGCTATCACTGGCAGCGCATGGAGGACACGCAGATGTAGTTCGATTGCTACTCGATAAAGGCAAGGCTGATGTTCACACAAAAGACAGCCTTGGATCTAACCCGCTAGCGCGAGCTGTAGGACAACAGAATGCTAACCGTATGTCTTCGCTTGAGTTACGCAGGTTGGAAGATGAGTGGGGCTATATTGAACAATCCGAAGAACAGAGAAGTGGACTTGAAGCTACTATTACATTGCTGCGTGCGGCCAACAAGGCTGCAGGTGAGAGAAAGAGTGGCACTACTCCCACGACGTTACTATCACGAACAGTGACAAAAGGACGCGAGAGGTTGCGGCAACTAGGCACCATGAAATGAGGTTACAAAAGCACTCCAAGAAGTCATGACATGATCGCCCCCTCTCATGTCGCGTAGTAAAACACAACTTACTACGTTAGACTGCTAGCAAACTTAAAGGGATTTTACAAACTGAGGAAGATGTAGTCATCAGTCTTTGCCAGGTCGACTGCAAAATTCCTGAAATAGCGCGAATCAATCGTGAAGTTCTTGATACAAGGACACGATATTAGTCCATGCAACCTTTATCAACGTGAGGGTCCATCGCTAATAAAATTGATGACTTGAAATGTCTATGCATTGAGCTCTGAACCGAAACAAATCTTTGGTATATTCATTCATACTCTGCTTTTGTACATGCATTTTATGTTCTATCGTCTTTTTGTGCGAATATCCCCAAGGATATGAAAGTCCATACGCTATCAAAACTCCATGCGCCACTCTTTCCTTCCACGATGCCCTTGACTGAGTCTTCACTCAACCCACTTCTCGAACCTGTAACCCTTGGCTCCCTCCAAAACGGTCAGTTTCAAAGTGCTGAATACAATGCTCTCGTACAGGTCGCGGCCGGCCACTCTAGCCTTCTTGTGCCATGGACCTAGACCGCCCTGGTACGCATCAGCCCGCGAGTGCCAGAAGCCTACAACATACAAATTAATTATACGCACAATGTCAATCTCGAAAAGACTTACAGGTAGCCAGATTCCTCCTCTCCCCGTCGGCTTTGCCAAACCAATACTTCAGCAACCCACCACTCTCGCACGCCTCGCGGTGAGACTCGTAGTCCAACTTATACAGCCAGTCTTGATCAATGTCCGCCTTCAACTTGCTTTCGAATACCACAACGTAGAACTGAGTTTCTGGATATGAGAAACCCGACTCAATGCTGAGATCTTGGAGCAAGTCGAACACACAGTCGAAGTTCAGAGCCTCGGTGTACGGCGCGGTAGCGTAGTCCGGGGATGTGGGTGCTAGGGCCGTAAGGGCTTTCGCGAATAGAAGAGACGGAGTGGGAACATTGGTGAGGTCTAGGTAGTGTCCGGGATTGTTGTAGGGTGAGGAGATTAGGAGGGTGGAATATGCTGGGGAAGTTGTCGAAGGAGTCTGGTTACCGCCACCACCGCTGGTTTTTGGGAGTTGGTCAAAGGCCGCGGCATGGAAGCGGAGCAGATCGAACTCTTGAGTGATGAAAGCCGGGTTGAGGACCAGTGCGATGCTAGCCAGAGTCTCCGAGTCGGGTGCCGGTGGTGTTGGCGGCAAGGAATTGATATTGAGGGAGGGCTGTTTCGCGCGGGCATTGGTCAGGGCAAGTGCCGCGTCTTCCGCCTGGTGTACTTGAAAGTCGATTCCGGGTGCCATTGATGAGTTTTGGTTTCTCTGAAGTACTGAGTACCTTTGTCAGCTAAAGCGTCCCAACGCCAATGCGCGTCTTACCAAATGCGTATGAAGTTTGCAGTTGTAGCCCGTTCCTATGCGATGTGTGATCCAGCAAGGCTAATTTGACGTTGTAAAGACGACTTACGAGAGGGTTGTTTTAATTGGAATATTCAGAGTCATGTTTATGGTGAGTCGCAGTGACAACAGAGGTACATTGCGACAAAGCACGTCGAATCACGCAATCCAAATAACGCCATTTAGGCCCTCACTCACCTAAATCGCAGGAAACGACGAACGCCCGAAGCGATGAACAGTGAATTGCAATCTCATATTTTCGAACAGGAAGACATAATTAGCTGTGCTTGACTATCGCTGGGCATGACCGTCATGCAGCATCGTCGAGTTTGACAACTTTTGATGACACATGTCTTCACACTTTCACACGATAGACGAGAGTCTCAATACAGTGAGGAGTATGTTACATACTTTTGATAAAAGGTGGCAGGTAGTTGTCGGCACATGTTTGAACCAGGCATTGCACTGTGCAACGTGGGGATATGCAGGTACACGCGGTTCGGTGCGCTAGTTGCGAGCCGAGCGAAAGTCTCAAATTGGCGCAGACAATCAAATCAAAGTAATTTCAGTTACCACTACCTGAACTCGTTTTCAATTACAAACAGTCCCAAAGAAGTGGATAGCGGATTTCAGATGCTGTTGACCTTCATACAAAATCAGGTCGATTTCAGCGCCATGTACGCAATTCGATCAACCCCGACCCCTGTAACTCCGATTCTGATCATGTCGATACTCGGCGGCGTACGTCATTTGGTCCTTGTACAGTTTGTAAAGCTTCATCACCTCTCCTGCGGCTTCCATATGCTTGACTATTTTCAGAGCTGCCTTCTCCCTCCTTTTGTCACTCCAGCCATCTCTTTTCACGAGCTTCTCAGCTGTGAGATAGCCCTCACGCACGAGATAGTCTTTGACCCAGCTATAAAGGTGATAACGCCAGTGATGGAGTGTATGTGCAACTTGCGCATTCGCCTTACATGTCGAACCGACAGTAAAAGCTTTACTCTCCGGTGGGAGACGTGCGCCCTGAGCATCGTACGTTGGCTTCTCACCATTCAACTCGACTTCCGAATCAGCTGATAGTTCGGAATCGTTGTCATCATCGGAGTTGGAGTCATCGTTTGAATCAGAGTCGGAATCGTTGTCAAGCGGCTCCAGAGTATCTTTGTTGTATGGCTTTCCAGTGAACATCAACTCGTCGCTGGCGGGGTGATTTCTCCGATTACATGCCTCACAATGCGCCTCCACGATATCTTTCCTGCTTCTTGAGATCTCCATAATCATCAAGTCAGGTCTTGCTCGTAAGGCCCGTGTAAAGTCAGGAGTCCAAGCCGACGAAGAGAATTTAGAATTAGCAAGCCCTTTGACTTCATCATCAAGCTTGCGAAACGTGATATCATAGACTTCGCTTTTTGACTCGAAACCTGGGTGTATCTTCTTCATCACCATCCACTCAATGGCATACTTGAATAGTTCTCGAGGCTTTGAGCTAGACAGCCGACCAAGTATAAGAGGCATGAAGTCATTAGGGGCCAGTATTGGTTCACCGATCATCGCATCCGGGTCGTTGTCGATGAATGCCTCGTCCTCTTCGTCTTCAAGGAACTATGGCTTTTTGTCAGGAAAAGCAAAATAGGACATGCCAGGGTAGTCAACTTACCATGTCCAGAGCATTGGCATCACGATCAGACTCTGGCTCCTCCTCCTCCTCCTCCTCCTCCTCATTGTCATCAAGCTCTTCTTCACTTTCCGGTTCCTCTTTGATGATCTCAAGCTCTGAGTCCGTGTCCGATTCCGATTCCACAACGACTCTGCGGGTACGAGCAGGTGTGGCAGACGATGAGGGTTCATTAGTGCCAGCTCGTCGCTTTTTGAGCGCTTCTAGTGCCTTCTGTCGATCGCTCTTCGGTTTCTCGTGCGTACTCCTCAATTTGCCACGGTCTGGCAGTGGTGATGAGCGAAGAAAGGCCAGGTCTTCCTTGAGATCCTCGTCCTCCTCGTCCTTCTCGTCGCTTTCGGCGCCGTCAACGTTCTCTCCATCCGAAGCTACATCTTCCTGGCAACTATCTGATTCATCAGACGGTGTGGCGGGCCGTCTCGCAATCCTCCGTCTCTTGCTTCTTGGAGACGCCTCTTGCTCTGAGCCAGGTTGATGTCTAGCTATCCTGCGGTTTCTTCGCACAGGTGTGACCTGGACTTTGGCATCCCCCTCTTCGCTTGCTGAAGATTGATGTTCGACAGTCGCCCTCCGTCTGCTCTTCGGGAGCCGTAACTCATCATCCTCGGGGCTCTCGTGCCGTCTTCTTTTTGTCTTTGTGACTGTTACACCCACGTCGTCCTCAGACCCACATCTGCGCTTGCGAGACGCAAGCTTGGCCTTCACTTGTATGTTGTTTCCTGTCCGCTCGTCTTCCGATGTTTGCGAAGCAGCACCATCGACATCTGAGCTGCCAAACATGCCATGTTCTGTTCTGTTCGTCGGGAGACCATGGCTCATGTCTCTGTGCGTCTCCGCAGCCAGCTCATCCTCACTTGATGAATATATGGCGGTCGGTTTCGAGGCTTTGCTTGAGCCAGCTTCGGCATTTCGTGACGATCTCGTCTTCGCATGTCTGTTCGGCGTAGATGCAGGGTTCTTGGACGGTGATGCGCCCATCGTTGCAGATGGCGGAGGTTTTGCAGCTGGCGAAAAGCTGATTGTGGTCTGCCGCTTGCGGTCGCGCTTATTTCTAGGAGCCATGTTTGCGAAGTCGCGGTGAAGGAGAATATGCGTGCAGAGCTTCGGCAAGATTTCTTCGATTTCACCTTGTGGCGTTTGCGCTGCAGATAGGATACGCGCTAAGATGTCGTAGACCGCGCGATACTAGAGCATGTGGTCGCAAGGTAGCATATGTGTGTAAGTTGTTTCATAAAACTATTGTATTGTCCAAAACAAGGGCTTTGGTGTTGGTCGCGAGGCGTAGTCGCAGCGGGGAATAATCTGCACCTAGCAGCGGCAAGAAATCAGCCAGGGTCCAAACACGCGAAAGCACGTGACGTCACTGTCCGTACATATAAAGCGTCCAGCGCGGGTGCCTTCACTCCACCTCTGCCTAGTCCCATAATGATATACGTACAATTTCTTGCTCATTCGCTGTCCATAGCGGAGAAGTCTGTGAGCTTATGTGAAATTGGGTCTTTTTCAAGCTGCAAAGAAGGTAGTCTACCGAAAAGACACCACGTTAGCTGTAGTTCACATCACTTTGGTACGACTTCGCTGCGTGATGTGGTCAGACACAGTGTCTAAAATATCTTGTCACGCCTAGAGGCTCATAGTGAAAGCGGTAGATCCTTGGATCGAAGATTGTGAGCACTGTGCCAGATTGCTACAACAATCGTATTGTATATTTGCAATGAATGACCGTAATCCTTGTGATCGGTATTCGCCCTAGGGCAAGGCACTTGGCGTGCTTAAGCTGTCGTCTTGACAGGTTCGCTTGTCTTTATGTCGAGGTTTGCGACGCCGTCAACAAGTGTAGCTTCGCTACTCTTTGTAGCAGCAGCATCGGTGGCAACAATCCTGTTCGTCTCATCAATAGCCTTATCACCAGTCGTCTCCTCAGCTGTGACTTCAACATGCTCCTTCACTTTCGCGCCAATGCTAGCCTCTTCGCCTCCCCAGAGATATATCTCGCTCTCTCCAACGGGCTTCCCGGCCTTCTCCCACCGTTCCTTCCGTTGGTGTCTCCTCTCCGCTGCCATTTCAGCCAGAGCTGGCCAGTAGATGCTGTGATCGTATTTGAAATCTACCTCACCACCGGCGGCAACCATGAGCTGCGATGCAGGGACGTGGTCGACGAGGGGCTCATTGTACTTGATTTTCGATTTCGTGACGGGATCGATGAAAGGGCTAATCAGCTTGAGGAAGGCAGAGACATACCAGGGCACTATCTCATGTGTCAGTACCAATCGTTACTTGCATACAGTGTGCATGGTTACATACAATGTGTGAGAAGCGCCCTACCCAACCGCTCTGGGTAGTGACTTTGAAGGATGTCTAGCACTTGCTTCGCAATGCTCATGGGCGGAGTCCCACCCGAACTCGTGTTGCGGAAGTCGATCAACAATGCTAGTCCTTCCTGACCAGGAGGGTGCAGATCCAGTGTCCGCTCAAGCATGTACACCAGATGTTCTACCTGCTTTTGGCTCGGCTTGGTATTCTGGTTCTGTGGCAGCAAGTACAGACACGGGCGGCCTTCCTTGTCAAAGCCCAATTGAACCTGCTTGCCTTTTTCATTCTCTTCGGATATGTAGTCGGCAGTGAAGGTCTCGGTGCCAAACTCACGGCGCCATATCAAGGTCGCACGTAGTCGCTGGATTGCGAATTTAAGGTCCCATTTGGTGGCGCGCAGGTAGCGCAGGAGACATTCGCGGGTGAGCCAGAAACGTTCGTCTTCGGATACGGGTGCGGTGTCGGTTCCAGTCTTTGTGGTGGGCAGAGACTCCCAAGACTTGACTTCATTGAGAAGTCCGTCGTACTTGGTTTGCTGGTCAGCGGTCAGCGCCGGGGGAGCCGCAGGCTTGCAACCGGGCACTGGTTCTGGGAATGGTTTCATTGCCGACATTGCGACCAGATTGTGACAAGAGGGAGTGGTCAATTGAAATTATCCACAATCGCAGACTTCCCGAAACAGCATCAATTGCAGATTGCGGTGTGACGGGACAATCAGCACCTACATAACTTCTGAAAGACCCTGGTCCCTGTCTGCGCTAGCTCTTCACACGCTAGTTGAACCACTCTATTGCGTGTCCCGCGACGCGTCTACGGAACACGCGCAAAACGATCTGGTCACGATTCTCCTCATTCACTCGATAAATTATGGACGACCTGACGACAGAACTCACGGAGCGCTTCGAGCGCTATTGCGCTACCAAAGACGATGAATTCCCTCCCGATGTTCTCAACGAACTGCAGTCGATGCTGCGACTATACTCGATATCACCAGAAGAGCTGGACTTTAAATGGCAGGCCTACAACATGAAGATGGGCGGAGAGGAGAACAAGATGGATCTCAAGACCGCGCGAGACTTTAAGAAGACTATGCAAGATACGCTCGAGCGGGAGAGCAGGGGAAAGGCTCAGCAGAGAAACGAGGTCAAGCGGGCAGCCCCTACACCAAGAGCAAAGGGAGGGGACATGTACGATATGCTGGAGGGTTTGGTACCAAACACGCCCCGGCCGAGTGGCGTGACCGGTATCAATGGCAGTACTGTGAAGAGGAAGGGGGATTTCCGGACGCCAGCTAGCAAAGCCAACAAACCCCATGAGATGAGCTCGCCAGGCGGCAATGCAACGCCGAAAGCCGATGCCTCAAGCGGACCGGCATTTGATTTCGCATCCCGTAAAAATGCAAACGACATCACCGAGCAGTTTATGCAAGGTGACATTGCCATCCCAGAGCCACCTTCTGAAGAGCCAAACGAACCACGCATCAAGCTAAAAGCGAATACCGACATGTCCAAGTTTTCGTACCGCACTATGGCCATGAAGCTTTCTGAGGCGTCAGAGGTACTCGACGACAAGATTGACGAGTTTCGCGAACTCATCCGAGAACACATGAACCTGGACGAGAGCGCGTTTGGCAACCCGAACTACCAATCGCCAAGCGAATTGATAGCAGTAGGGCGGATAGCAAGCGACACCAGTGAGGGCAGGCTCAATACTGCAGCATTAGTCTTGGAAGGGTCAAGACGCTTTGGGTCTGGTCGTCGTGTTCCGCTCAATGTTGATGGGCTCGTCAACTACAACTTCTTCCCTGGACAAATCGTTGCTCTCAAAGGAACGAATGCATCGGGCGATGCCTTTGTTGTCTCTGAAGTCCTCTCCTTGCCTCTTCTTAATCAGCCCGCCACTAAGCCAGACGAGCTTGATGCCATAAATGCACGCTATCTGGATTCACCCGAAGCCGACCCCGACAATGTACGCCCACTGACTATGATGATCGCCTCTGGTCCATACACAACAGACCAGAACCTCGATTTCGCACCTCTGCACACCTTCCTGGACAATGCCGCCGAAGCGTATGCAGACAGTATCATTCTCGTGGGACCCTTCCTCGATGCAGAACACCCTCAGATTCGCACTGGAGACTTTGAACCACCTCCGAATTCCAGTCCAGATCAAGCCACCATGACAGATTTATTTCGACATCATATCTCCACCGCACTGCAGTCTTTCTCGAAACGTGTCCCGACCTGTAATGTCATCCTCGTCCCAAGCTTACGAGACGCACATCACCACCACGCCGCGTTTCCACAAGACAAATTCATCAAGAAAGAGCTGGGACTCGGTGCAGCAGGGAAAATGGTGCAATGTGTGACCAATCCCATGACTCTGAGTATGAACGAAATGACGGTGGGCATGAGCAGCATCGACATATTGGACATGCTGAGGCGAGAAGAATTGGTCAGTGAAAATTCTCGCGGAATTAACATATATGAGCGATGTGCGCGGAACGTGATTGAGCAGCGGAGTTTCCTGCCATTATTTCCGCCGCTTGCAAGAGAGAAGATCATACCACCTCCTGCCGCTGTGGACGAGAAGGTCCACAAGGATGGCGAAGCTAAAGAGGCAGAGGAAGATGAAGGACCCAGTCCATTCTTACCGCTGGGGACGATGCTGGACACAAGCTACCTTAAACTGGGTGAGATGTTGAACGTAAGGCCAGACATCCTAATCACACCCAGTGTACTGCAAGGTACCGTCAAGGTAAGTTGTGCATCATACATCAATTCCGACCGTGCTAACATGTAATCAGGTTGTCGAATCTGTCATTGTTATAAACCCCGGTACTCTGGCCAAGCGCCGCGCAGCAGGAACATATGCGCGTGTCATCGTACAACCCGCTGCGGTCGGCGATGCAGAGAGGGAGAAGGGATACGCAGTTGCGCACAAGCTTTGGGAGCGCACGAGGGTTGATATTGTGCGAATATGATCGGCCTGTTGTGTGGTGTAGAGTGTCATGCCTCGCCCTGGGCTGTGCATGTTTGGCATAATTAAATGAAGCTATGAATTCTTGTAAATCGTCATATCATTCAAGCCCAAATTAATGAAGCTCAAGACAACCCCGTGACACACATCTGGATGGTGTTGATAATCCGTGGACAATGCCTGGTACGCGACGTGCTCGGAGTTTAGCGGGACTGTGGGACATTGTGGACCGTGGTGCTCGTTGTGAAGGATCCGTTCGCTGATGCGTGGGTAGTCTCGCTCTGCCAGGTCAATTCACTTGAGTATTCCACTGTGCAGTGCAATTCGATATTGTGTCGTGAACCCAGGTTGATATTTTGCTACCAAAGCCTGACGCATCCCCTCCATCCTTTAACCGTAAGGAAACAATGCATAATGAAAGCCATGCAGATTCATACTGCCCGACACTTTCTCACCTCATACTCCCAGTGTATATTGGCTCGCGGGAGCCGAATCGAACCGAAATGTATCGTCGGGTAATCATCGCGTTCCACCGTTGCGCCTTCACTACTCCAGCCATCGCATTTGGCGGGTGATCTATCGGTGCTGCAGAGTTGTCAGAACAAAGATTTCAGAGGAACAGAGTATCGCAGTCGCAGTCGACCATAGATGGATCATATGGCGGAAGGCATGATGGGTTGGAGAATCGTACCTTGACGAAACCAATGTCGGCGGACTTCTCACGGAAGCACTGACGGCAGATGTTCAGGCCGTACTTGCGGATGAGACCAGCAGGGTGGGTACAGACGCGGCTGTGAGTACCTCGTTAGCCACTGTGCCAGGATATAAACCTCGCCATTCGCCCGCTTCTACTGCGCTTCGCTCTGCAACACTTCCACCACTTCTTTCCATAGCTGCCCGGAATACATATAGGTGTAAACATACCACTCGCGGGAGCCCTTGCCGTAGGTCCTAGGACGCGAATACCAGACAGACTCGTGAGACATGTTGGGTGGATGTGTGTGGGGTTTGCGATGTCGCTGCTGCACTTGAGTTAGTACAGAAAGTCCAGATGTAGTATCCCTCGATCTCGCGTGGTTACTGACAGTGTTGGGTGCTGGAAGGCGGGATTGTCGGTCGTTCGTAGGCGCTGTCGTTCACGATGTCAAAGTTTGGGGTTCGAGATTCAATATTGAGCGGCGGATCCTCGGGTGGGACATTAAGCGAGTGGTCCGTGCACCGCGAGCTCCTTCACTTTCACACACCGACGCACAAGATCGCCGAGAACGAACATACGAGTACTTTGTCCTCGCTTATTGGGGCGCTGACAATATTCTTATGCTTATGATCTGTGACACTTTTGTCATTCCATTGTATAAACGCTGCAACCTCACAAGTCCTCTTGTCACACCAAGCGTCAGCTTAGGGGTGTTCATGAGACTTGAACAGAAGTTTCCCTGAGAACATGTCAGCTACAGAACTCTTTCTGACCTGTGAACTCATCAAACATTAGGACGGAGCAGCGTTGATTCGTATATCGAATCGAAGTGGTCATATTCATCATTACTCTATCCATAGTTCATCACAGCGCCGGTACGCCGTCATAAAAAAAGTAAAACTACCAACTAACAAATCTCCTCCTCCTAGCTGTTGTCTGTGTTCCTGTCCTCAGAGAGCTCTCGCCCTTCAAATCAGACACGCACTTCAGGTTCGTAGGCCGATTGACCTTGCTTGAGCTGTAGAACCACTTGCCAGCACCATTCTGCGTCATTGAAATCTTCGAGCCTCCATTGTTGAGCCAGAGCTCCATCTTCTTGTTGTCACCATTGATGACATTAGTCGTGCATGACACAGTGATTGTGCCGGACTGTTTTGAGTCCCAAGTGTAAGTATCCAAGGTCACTGTGTCAGCAATAGTAGGGTTGATTTTAACAGTGACGTTGGCCTTGCTGGAGATGGAAGAGTTTGACTTCAAGCTGACAAGGAGTTCGAAGACGAAGGATGTCTCTGTTGTAACCTTGGGCGCGCTGACGGTGGCGTTGGGGGAGCCGCCGTTAGTGATACTGGCAGATGGCGAGGATGGCGAGGTCTGACTCCATTTGAAGGTGAGATCGCTGCTGGATACATTGGCCTCTGTGTTTGAGCCAACCAGCAAGAAGTTCGTGCCAACGCGTTGGGCGGAAGCAATTTGTGCTACGGCAGCCACTGGACTAACGACCTGGGCATCGGAAGTTGGTTGCGAGGTCGCAGACCCTGTCGCCGATGCCGAAGGGCTGGGACTGGGGTCAAGATCGCTGGGACTGCATGATTTCGATGGTGCGGGAGGTGCGACGCCAGGGAAAGGTGACAGAGGTCCGTATTGCTTGCCATCCAGTACCGTTCCCTGTACGAGATCGCGGATGTCCTTGAAGGGAAATGGTGGAGGGTTCGTGCCTGGTACATCGACCTCAGGGAAGATCCACTCACTCACTGCCATGATGAATTCACCGGCTTGAATGCCATCCTTTGTCTCCTTCACAGGGGTATTCGTTGTGATGCGATATTCACGCGTAAAAGGCGCTGAAGCTTGTGGAGCAATGCTGGTGACAAATTTGCAGCGCGTCTCTTGCTTAGGAGTTGCAGTACCGATGGTGCGATATGTGTTCTTGCCAGTGCATGGATCGACGTCAATTGCGCTGATTGTGACGATGGCGCTGGCGCAATTGGAGAGAAAGCCGACAACTTTGATATCAGCGAACTCGACGTTTGCTGCGCTATCAGGAACACCGATCAAAAAGTCTTCCAGCCGGATATAGTTCGGTGCGTCGGCGCCTTGGGTTGTGATATGAAGACTGATGCAGGTGATGTCAGATGCGAGTATCTCATTCGCACCTGCCTTGAGCCCAGAGTACTCGATGTAGTCACCGACCTTGAATGGCACCATGCGAAGAGGATCGGGGGCGCTGAATGACTGGCCGGTACCACGATTAGAGCTCAGGCATTTATCTGTGTTGCCAGGATAAGGAATGCACATTGGGAATCCAGAAAAAGAAGCGACACTGGGGCTCCCTGTATCAGCTACCCACATCGGTGCTGTATCGACCTGGGGCCCAAACAAGCCGTCAGGATCGTTAATGCGCACTCTGACGCCCCCGGAGATTGACAGACTGCCATCTGAGTTAATGGCTGTGATGTAGCCTTGACTACCTTCCAGGCCAAATCTTTGGGCGACCTGAATCTGGCCGGCGAGGATGGTCCCGTCCACGATGTTGCCAACAACAGTAGTCTCAAAATCACCAGCCCCTGCGCCACAGAGGTCTCTGAATGGTGCAAAGACTGTGGGAAATTGGACGATCAGATTCTTTGGCACTTTAATGTCAAAGCCGTTGACTTGGATCGAGCCGCCAGCGTTGTATTCAGCACCTGCACTACATCTAAAGGATATTAGTCCGAGAACGATGTCTTCATTGTCAAGTTACTTACCCATCGAGTCCACCAACGACTGAGAATGGGATAATGGCTGGAAGTTGCGCGAGGCCTACGGAGGCGAGCGACAGCAGAGTCGACAGTTGTACTGATCGATACATATTGAAGATATTAGAAGAGGTCTATCTGAGTAGTTACTTGATTACAGACAGCGGAACATGCGGTACTGTTATATTTCTTTCGAGGCAGTCACTGTCCGCCACTTAATCTCAGGAAATCGCTTAAACTGACTGGCCAACATCACAACGAACAAACTGCCCCAGGTTCAGACAGCTAGATCATCCATCGACATGGTCTAGTCCCCATAGATAGAGCCCGGTCGTGTGTCCTCGCGAGGCTCGAGCGTATGTTGCTGAGAACACACGTGCTACTGCAGCCAGTAGGCAGGGAGTGACAGACGCCATCGATACTTCCAAGAGGTGGAGCGAATAAGTCTGCTGAGTAAAGTCTTTCCGACAAGCACTACGACGGTGGGTCCCAAGTTTTCACCACATGGTAGCCAGCCACGGCTGTATAAGCCAGGGTCCATCAAGCAAGCCATAAGCCGCGACAAGCTCCATGCAAGGCTTGCCTGGTCGATGTTGTACTACAACTTAGCAAGGACCGATCTCGATTTCTTGGCCCGGAGTGTATCTACCCCAGATGTCCTCTAGATTGGCGTGCGGGAGCGGCTGAAGACTCACTGCCAAGACGATTCTCGTACACTCAAGCGAGCGACATAGCGCCATGCAGCGGAACCTTGTACATGTTTGCTGTCCGGAGAACAAGTTTTGAAGACCTTGTATTGTGTATTTGATGTCTTCGTGTAGGTAGCAGCCCTGGATAGAACGGTCGTTGGCATCACTGTCCCGGGAGACGTGGTATCGGCACAACAATATGCCTACGCAGGTCTCATACGTTGGTAATAGCGGCCGCTCTATGAATACATAGCATGTGTATGGTTTTTCAGCTTCGCCAAAATGGCCACCCCGGACGCCTCAGTGGGAAAGCCTCGACGCGGTCACCATTCTCTGAGCGAGACGAGCTGCTAAGTCTATTTCGGGTGCGGAGAGGACTCAAGCTTTCCAGCCTGGATCTTGCTTCACCGGCCGATCAAGGTGGCTTTCTGTACAGATCAGCAAGCGCACCTGAAGACTTTGTACGAAGCTAGTGTAGAGAAGCAAAAGGTTATCGGGTGGCTGTTCCAGAGCGTAAGCACAACAGCTGAGCGGCAGCTTAATCGTAGTTGGTGCTGTAGGCTGGCAGTCGCCGCATCGCCTTGTGTCGAGACATAGCATTGTACTAATCGTAAAGGTACATCCGTAGTCTCTCGATTCGTTTGCCTGCTCTCATGAGATGGATATTGGCAGGTCTTCACGTTCGGCAAAATGGCCGGCGATACTTCGATAGTGTTCCAAGAACGACGAGGTCTAGGTCTGGGAAGGAACACCAACTCCGGGTGGCGAGGACGAACTAGAACGGAAACGACCTTGATAGCCGACTTCTTTCAGCTCAGCCCATCTCAGACTCATGTGAGCGGCATACACGGTGAGTACGATGAGGTGTTTGTTGGTGTATTCTTGCTGAGCAATCGCTCTTCGGTACATCCATGATTTATTCGAGCTGTCGCATCAAAGTTTACATTCAGCTCCATGACCAGCACATATTACGCTTGACTGCGTGCGAATCGCCACACTTCCGGTAGTCGCTAGTGATGGAATCATGAAGATGCTCTGGGTAGAAACAGATTGCACAAGAGGAGTGGACAAAATACTGGATGCGGATGGAGTAGCGTTCTCTTCTTGCAAGCGTGAAATCTCGAACCCCCCACATGCGGTACAGGCGATCAATGCCCCGCATCTACGCACACAATGATTATAAACTGCCAGCAGTTGGGGTTATGTTACTGCAAGCACTCTCTGTTCTTTTGGTATGAGTTTAGGTATCCTAATTTTCCAACTTGCTATCAACCATCCGATTCATCGGCCTAATGGCCCAATGGCAAGGCGCTTGACTACGATCACACGTCCGAAATCAAGAGATTCCAGGTTGTAAGTAGTCATCACGACAATCTCACGTTCGACCCTCTTCTAACACAACTCAGCGACCCCTGGTTAGGTCAATCAATCTTTTTTTTCTTCATACGAACGCTGTCACTTTTTTTGCACTACGGCGTATGTGAAATTTGTCAGCTGCAGCTGTTTTTGACCACTCGTGTAGACAGACAAGAAGCACAACAAGAACATGCTATATATACATGCATGGCATCAGGCGGACTGGTCTATAATTATATTTTCAATTGTTTTTGTGTATGGCGTGTATATGTGTGAGACGCGTGAGCGCTGTATATAGGTCAAATATGACTGCGAAGTCCGCTATGATCCTTCTTCGTGCACCCGAAGCCTCCCATTTCTCACCAGAACATAGAGAAATGCCAGACGACTGTAAAACATGCAAAGCAAAGCAAAAGTGCAGTCAGCGCTTGACTGTCACGTTGCCAAAAGAAAATCCGCTCAAGTCGCTAAGAAACGCCGCTCAAAAACAGGGCAGGGTTGGGCTCTAGATCTGACCATTGCGCGTCGGCTTGAAAACCGTTACTCGAAAAATTGCTCGATGCAAATGTGTAAATGCGCGACTGACCCCCACTTTCGGATTCGGCGGGTACCGGCCTGGTGGATCCTGGCGGACTTTCGGCGTATGAACGTTTTGTTCAGAAAAAGTCAAATTGCCTCGAGTAAGGTTGCGTGGGCGACATTTTCATGGCGAGCCTTTCGGATGTCATAATGCAGGAACCGGACCAAGAATAACACGCATATAACAGGCATGTGGGCATTGTTTCATGTCACCTGCTCCGTCGCCCAGGCCCCGAAATAATGACGAAGACCGTGTCCGGGGTTGGAAGGACCCTCTTTCCGGTAGCCAGATGACACGTGCCCTGGGACTCGCGTGCGCAGTCAAGTAAAGTTTTCCGAGTGAACGGTCACCGTGGTGGAAGAGTCCACAATTAGTAACGCGAAGAAGCCATACCGTCCGAGGAAATATCGTGTTTGCGATCGACTCCAGGATGACTGCGTGACTGACGTCGACTGAGACAGGCTGTTTCCAAGGATGGCATGTGGCGCGACGGCAGTATTCGTAAGAATAAGGCCGTGTGAACGTAGCGAGGGTCTTGATGCGTGCATGCCCAACGCACACAACGGTTTGTCAAAACCTGAGAAGGCCTAATGACAATAATCAGGGTCGAGGATCGTGCGATGATTGCGCTGCAATTCCAATCCACCTATCTGGTACTGTGCTGTGAAAGGCAGGTGCCTTGCTAGGCCCGGGCTTCCTGGGCGGTAGCCAGATGCGTGCCTTGCCGATGGCCTTTGCATCTAGCTTGCCGACTCGGCGCATGTTCATTTCGAGCACAATAACGCGCAAAAAGTCGCAGTTCTCGCGAGGCTCGCGTTGTCGGACAGCAGGCGGTGTTGACAGAGCCCTTCCAGCTTCGGAAAAGGGGTCCGAGCTGCGCCGGCGGCTCTTGGAGCGGCCACGTCGGTCGTATGTCTGCATTTGGATCATCGGCGCATGGGGCTCGGCATCGGCGTCGATCATGAGCGCATCGTGTAGCTGCATCGATAATTCGGTAGGCGAGATAGGCGCAGGATGGGGATTCAGGTATCGTCGCAAAGCAGGAGAAGGCAGGCCCTCGACATGCTTGGGTCGCATTTCGCTCGTAAACTTGGGTGACAGCAAAGATCGGGTGAGGAAGTCATCGGGAGGTACACTCGGAGCTGTAAAGTTGGAGAAGGACTTGGCGGCGGACTTGAGTGCCTGGAGTGAAGCAGTTAGGTTGGACTTGAAAGACTTGAAGCGTTCCATTGTGGGTGGAAGAGATTCGACGACTTGGGTGGCATCGGTCGCAATCATGTCTTCATACTCGTCAGGACCGTAATGGAGGAGCGGGTGGTCCAAAACACAATCCTCCTTTGGCGGCGAGGAGACGACTCTCTCCTTGCGCTCAGGGAGTGATTTGCGGCTTATTGAGTCGGGCGTACTGATATTGTCCCAATGCGACGAAAATGACGGGTCGTCGTAGTCTAGCGAAGGAGGAATTGTAGCCAGAGATTCGCTTGATATTGACCGCGAAGTGGAGAATAGATGCTTCTCTTGCTCCATACTCTGAAGACTGCCATATTCCTCTTCGGACTCGTCGACACGGCCAAGCAGCAAATCCAGAGGCGAGCCGACCACGGAGGACGGGGCATCGCTGTCGTCTTGCTTCCACTCTTGTATCAGCTCGTCCATAGATATCCTTCTGTCTGCCATGGTGGGCTTGCGACGGCGCTGGGGCATCTGGGGGATTGAGGTGACGGCCAGTAGAGCTGCCACGGCTGGAGGAATCGCGTCTGCGTTGTGGGCCGAGTGGGTGCGAGCAGATCTGCTGGCATTTTGACCTCGCGCCCTCACTGCCTGGGGGGCGGATGCTGTGCGGGAAGGCATACGAGGCGGAATGACGACGGGTTTCGAATGCGAGTGCATTGTTGTGGGCGGCTGCGCGAGTTTTGGTTCGGGGCTGGCTGTAGGCAGAGGATTACTCGATAGTGGCCTTTGGACAGGTTTGACACTGCGCGGAGTGGGTGGATTTCTGGCTCGAGAGCCCATTCTTTCTGATCTGGTGCGCGGAGACGGGGGAGACTGCTGCAGATACGACCGGGGCGTGTACATCATGTTGCAAGCGGAGGCCCTGGCGGCGTTCTGCTGTGACGTTTGGACGGGGGGATTTTGTTACGTTATTCGCTGTGCTGGGATTGGACGGGGCACCAAGGGAAGCCCGTCAGGAACATGCAGGGACGGTTTGGCCGAACGTGGCCGGAAGCAATTGGTGATAATGCTCTGCAGAAGTTGAGGCTGAGGAGGAGAGGGAGAGGGAGAGGGAGACGTCATGCAGCAAGGCAGCGGTGCAAGTATGTACTATGTATGGACTAGACAGATGGACGTGGAGACGATAAGATATCGGCGCGCCGGTATGATAAAAGCAGAGAGCACACGGAGCGCAGCAGAGCCCTGTCGCACTCAGGCACCGCAGCGTGTGGGAGTGGGAGAGGCCACGCAGTCGATAGCCTCTCTGGGCGGTCCACGTTGTCACTCCGCAACGCAGGCCGCTCAGTGCTGATCCCCGTGCTCTCGTCGCTGAGTGTGCTTGAGGCGGCAACTGGATTGCATCTACGCACTAGGCCGCTTCCGCACATGCGCGACACCCTCGGCGCAGCCCGGCCTTATTTCAACATGGTTATCCACGCGACTGTGATAGGCCCGCCGCCACCTCCGCCATCTTGCTCATGTCCGTTATGCAGCCCTGCCGTCCCCGCCGCCATCCTTCTGGATGCACGCGAGCCGCAGAGCATGCCCACGGCCACATGTCACCGGACGACTGCACGACCTATGACTCCAGCCACGATTATGCCATGAGTCCATTACTGACTGTCCATGGCGGTGTACCCCTCCGGCAGACACCGATGACTGTATCCACGCCGCGACCGGTAGCCTTTCTGATGCTACCCAGCTCGGCCTGTCAGCGTGCTTATCGTTATCTCATCCGCATGCGGCTAATGCACTGCACGAAATCGTGCTTGACTGGCTTGTGGGGTGCATCCGGGGCATGAGGGTGTGCTGAACCCCGTCGCCATTTAATCGTCATCAGCCGCCGCAACATGATTAAATCTCCATCAGCCCCTCAGCTTGCCATGCGAACGAGACTCCCTCGTGCCAGAAATCTCTGCACAACTCTGGCGCAGCACTGCAATCCCGAGTCGCTTTCACCTTCTGCATTAGGAGTCGAGCTCACTTGTACGAAAGGGGAAGGTTCAAGAGCCGCTGACATTCTGCGGCTCTAAAGACATGCGCAGTCTGCTCATTGCCGGACATTATGAAACCCTTCATCTGCACAGTCTTACCAAGATGCAGAAGGTATGATGAAGCCTCTGTGGATACCTTGACATGATCTTCTCATCCACGAATGCGCCATCAACCCCACATCTATCAAATAGGCAAGTGCACATGTCTAGATGCATCGCAGCGTCACAACTACCAGAGAATGGATTGTAGCCGTCACTTTTACTTGGCAGGGTCTTGCCGTCTGCCGTGTGCGGCGAAATACTAAGTAGTCGAAAAACCGTTTGGCCGTACCCGTCGACTACTACCCAGGTCCCACACCGCCTTGTCAAGTTATCCAAGGTTCATGGGCAGGCTACGAATACCTTCAGCAGACCCTGTAGATCATGCGAAGCAAGCACATAATTTTCCAACCAATTGCATTGCATCTGTCACACACTTGAAAAGCACAGAATCGAACATCATGTCTTGCATTTTCCGTTTGCAAATCGTAGTAGTACACGTTGCCGTCTGCATGTCTCGTCTGGAGATACCAATGTGCATCTCGCTTGGCCTGCGCACAATCAAAAACGCCCTTCACCCAAGGCTTTGCGACCAAAGTGTCACTTCCACTCAAAAACGCCTAGTCGAACCGCTTTACTCCCTCCGTAATCAAAACAATGTGAAAGAAATAAAGAGAGCCAGGGCCTGCCATCAAGGGCCCGCATGCGTCATGCACCGCGGGATGCGTTGCGCAACGTACGTGGCGTGGCGCTTCTCCCAACCACCCACGCTGCGCAATCTCGAAGCGAAGAAGGTATGAGTCGGAAGAGAAGAAATTTTTCGGCAGACCGTCGCGGCCGACTCAAGCCGCCGTCTTGATGCAACAATTACAGAGATGAGGTCCAAAAAAGGGAGAGAGAAGATTAAGCCAAAATGTTCGCCGCCGTGTGCTGGAAAAGACAAGGGTGCTGGACGGCGGCATGGTCCAGACGTGGGCAGAGCAAAACGTAGACCAAGGCTGGGCGGAAGCACTTCAGTAGTCGCCGTCGTCTGTCCAGCCGGCTTCTGAGCCCTCGACAACGCGGACCAGTCGTCCATCGTTCTCTACCATCAGCTCCCCGCCGTCCACGTTACGTATACTTCTGATCTTCTTGCCTTGCACACCCCGAGGGCTGGCTGCATGACCACCTTCGGGAGTGTATCGTTTCATTTGCCGTTGACGATATTGATGAAAGTCGATGTCATTCTCCGGAGGGTCATCTGACTGTTCACTGAAAGTCTCCCAGTTCTCTGATCCCGACTGCATTGTAGCCCCTGTGCCTGTCGACGACGTCTGTGAGATCTGACGACTGCTAGACGACGAAAGGGATGGCGGCGGGTACGATGGAGCATAACCGCGTACACTGTGGCAATGTGACATGTATGCGCGGTCATCGTACGGGTCCTCTGGCGGCACATTTCGGACGATGCTCTCACTTCGGTCGCCGCGATTGAATTCGAAGCGGTTCATGGGCGTCTCGCTGGGTTCAGGTGGCACGAACAAGTCCTTCATCCGTGGAGGTGGCGCCATGGGAGGAGGCATCTTTCGGACAGTAGATGAATCTTCGCGCGAAGGCGGAGGAGGCCGACGTTCTGGGGAATTGCCGCCGTGGCGCAAGTTGTTCAAGGGCGCGCGCGCAGGGATCTTAGATGGGCTCTTCGCTCCACCTGCAGAGGACATGACTGAGCTGGCAAGAGCATTGCGAGATACGCTGGCACCGAATGTCGATACTGGTGTCTTCGCTCGGCTTGGCGGAGGAGCTCCGCGAACTGTGCCTGCGCGGCTGTCACCACGAGTAGGCTGGGCGGATTTGGGCAAGGTTGCTGGCTTGGTGGGCATGCTAGAGTTGGAGGGTGTCTTCGCTCGTGGCGGAGCTGCCTTGGAGGCGGCGGCGTACAGCTCATCCAGGTAACGCTGGCCATGGACGAGGAAAGGACGGCCATACTCGTCTTCCCATGCTTCCAGGGTGCTCTTCAGCTCGGCTTCGACCTTGGGCAGCTCCTTGGCAATGCGCTTGCGCATCTTCTCCTCTCGCAGCAGCTTTCCAGGGTCGCGCTTCTCGCCCTTCTGGCCGCGGGCCATCAAGCGCGAGGCATCCTGGCTTGATTGTTGGAGGTCGTTGCGCTCGGTGATGAGCTCTCGGTGTCGGTCGATCTTCTGCAAGATGGGTAGTCGCTGCTCCTTGAGCGACTCTAGCCGGGCAATCTCAGCCTCGTGTGCGGAGAGCAGGGCGTCGCTGCAGACGTCGGAGAATGCGGGCGTGAAGTCGAGCATCTCCTCCTCGGAGAAGTAGAGGGCATCCCACAGCTCCTGGAGCTTGCATCGCGCTTCCTCGACAAACAGGTGCAGGTTCTGGCGCTTGAGCTCGTTGAGGCGCGCCAGCTCGTCTTCGAACTCGTTGATGGTGCGCAGTCCACAGCCGCGGTTGCTGTTCAAGAACTGCTTGCGCTCGTGCTGCTCGATGCCCAGGCGCTCCCACAGCTCCTCGATGGTGGTGCGCAGCTGGGCCAGTCGCCGCTCACGGCCGCGCTTCTCCTCGACAAGTCGCTCCTTCTTCGCCTTGAGTTGCGCCAGGTCGTCCTTGTGGAGGCCCAGCTGCTCGGGCGCGTCGCGGTGGCACTGCACGATGGCGCTGTCGGTCTGTGCCTGGGGGGTTCCGAGCTCGGCCCACAGCTGGATGATGTCCTGGCACAGGACCTTGACCGTGTTGATGCGACGCGTGTATTCTTCGTAGACGCGCGAAAACTCGTTGTCGAGCTTGGCGACGTACGAGGGCGAGATGTCGAACGAGGGCGAGACGTTTGCGTTGGGCGCCGTGGGCGGCAGCTTGATGTCGACGAAAGACGTCTCGAGGTGCGATGCGTACGACTCCAAGGCCTCGGCCAGCTTGCGCACCTGCTCGAAGCGCTCGCGATGCTGCTTGCTGACAGCGTTGTACTTCTCCTTCAGGCTCGCCAGGCAGCGCGTCAGCGGGTATGTGATGGTGGCGCTCTCGTGGTCGTCGTAGTTGGGGTTCGGCTTGTTGTCTTCCAGCGACGCCTCCATCATCTTGATGGTCTGGATGAGGCGCTGGGCCTCCTCGGTCATCTCATGCTTCTCCGTCGTCACCTGACGCAGTTGGTTATGCAGTGTCTCGGAGAGCGCCGAGAAGAGCTGCAGGCAAGTTAGCGACAGCCATAAGACGCAAGGCGCACATGTCAGTATCCGTACCTCTGCCTCGCGCGAGTCCCGCTCATGGCTGGGGACGCCGATCTCGTCGAACAGGCCGTGGAGCTGGCCGATGATGGTGGTGACCTGCTGGGCGAGGTAGCTCGTGTCCATGGCGACTGCAGACCTGCCAGCCGTGTCGTCAATTGCGCATGTACCGGGCGCACGCAGGTGGAGAGCGGAGGAGGAATGCACTAGTCGGCAAAGCGAGGGAATACTGTAGACTGTAGACTGTACGGTATATTGTATACTGTATATACACGTCCAACAGCGCGGCAAGACTAGAGTCTAATTGTGATGCTACACACAAAGTAGAGGTGATGCAATGTTCGAGGTGGTCGCAGTCCCAAGTGCGCGCGGCCTGGTGGTCATAGTGCTTCATGTTGGTTTATTTCTGGACCGTCGTCGCCCGGGGCAACGTCCGCCCGCTAGCCATGCGCGTCAACAACAGGTCG
>Ga0265780_10003145_pt1 | contig 21874 bp, 17 predicted proteins | sample P1T30metagenome_FD_192432 | JGI IMG/M metagenome (GOLD analysis project Ga0265780, IMG submission 192432) | Plant litter microbial communities from East Loma Ridge, Irvine, California - P1 T30 | ecosystem: Environmental > Terrestrial > Plant litter > Unclassified | place: USA: California...
GCTATAAATTTCTGTAAATAAACAACCGATATGATACCCGCTCCAGCCAAACCCATCGTCATCGACACCAATGTGCTGCTCGACCTGTTCGTGTTCCACGACCCGCGCTGGGCCGAACTGCTGCAGGCGCTCGAATCGGGCGAACTGCGGGCCCTGACGCGCGCCGACTGCCGCGACGAATACCTGGCCGTGCTGCGCTACCCGCACCTGCCGCTCGACGACGACAGCCGCGCCCTCGCCGCCGCCCGTTTCGACGCCCTGCTGCAGCTGGTCGCGCCCGACTCGAAGGCGGTGCGCCTGCCGGTATGCACCGACCGCGATGACCAGAAATTCATGGAGCTGGCGCGCGACGCCGGCGCTACCGTCCTGATCAGCAAGGACAAGGCGCTCTTGAAACTCAATCGCAAGACCGCCCAGGCCGGGCTGTTTCGCATCATGCTGCCCGAAGCCTGGCTCAAGGCGCGCGCCGCCGGCACGCTAGAATAGCCGTTCACCATTCGTCCCTCATCGACCCCGTCACCATGACCACTCCTGCAATTGGCTCGCGCCTGCCCGCCGTCGGCACCACCGTCTTCACGCAGATGTCGCAACTGGCGGCCGAGCATGGGGCCGTCAATCTGGGCCAGGGCTTTCCCGATTTTCATTGCGACCCGAAGCTGGTCGACCTGGTCACCGAGGCCATGCACGCCGGGCATAACCAGTATCCGTTCATGACCGGGGTGCCAGCGCTGCGCGAGGCGGTGGTGGCCAAGATCGCGCTGCTGCACGGCCACCAGTACGACGCAGCCAGCGAGATCACCATTACCGCCGGCGCCACGCAGGGCTTGATGACGGCGATCCTGTGCACGGTGCATCCGGGCGACGAAGTGATCATCATCGAGCCCGCCTACGACAGTTACGCGCCGGCTGTCACGCTCGCTGGCGGGGTGGTGGTGCCGGTGACGATGCGGGTCGGGCCGGATGGCTACAGCGTGCCGTGGGATGCGGTGGCGGGGGCCGTCACGGCGCGCACGCGGATGGTCGTCATCAACACGCCGCACAATCCCACCGGCAGCGTCCTGCGCCGTGCGGACCTTGACGCGCTGGCAGCGATCGTCGACGGCACCGGCATCCTGGTGTTGTCCGACGAAGTCTATGAACACATGGTGTTCGATGGCCAGCCGCACGCATCGGTGTCGTCGCACCCGGCATTGGCGGCGCGCGCGTTCGTGGTCTCGAGCTTCGGCAAGACCTATCATGTGACGGGCTGGAAGATCGGCTATGTGGTGGCGCCGGCGGCGTTGATGATGGAATTTCGCAAGGTGCATCAATACAACGTCTTCAGCGTCAACGCGCCGATGCAGCATGGCGTCGCCGCGTATATGGCCGACCCGGCGCCGTGGCGCGACCTGCCGGCGTTCTACCAGAAAAAGCGCGACCTGTTCCGCGCCGGCCTGGCCAATAGCCGCTTCGAGTTGCTGCCGGCCGACGGCACCTATTTCCAGTGCGTGCGCTATGACGCCGTCTCCCCTTTGCCGGAACTCGAATTTTCCAGATGGCTGACGGTAGAAGCCAAGGTGGCCGCAATCCCGCTGTCGCCGTTCTACAGCGCTGGCAAGGAAGCGGGCATCGTACGCTTCTGTTTTGCCAAGCAGGATGCGACACTGACGCTGGCGCTCGAACGGCTGGTGCAGCTCTGACCAAAACCGCCAGTGTCAAGGCCGGCGCAAAACACCGGCTTCGTCGCCAGGAACCGGGGCACAAGTGCCGTGTGCCATCTTCACGGCATGCGCATGGCAGCCTGGTTTATTGCCGCAGCTGCTGAATCTTCCGTTCGACAAACCCCTGCAAATCGGGCGCCAGCATCGCGCTGGCGCCGGCCTGTTGAAATGCGGTGAGCGCCTCGGCATTGCGCTGCTCGGCCTGCAGGGCAATGCCAAGGCCCATCAGCCACACCGCATTGCCCGGCAGCGCGGCCAGCGCGGCCTGGTACTGTATGACCGCTTCCCGGTTGCGCCCCTGGCGCTGCAGCACACCGGCCAGGAAGGCCTGGTAGTCGCCATTGCCCTGCGCGTACGGCAAGGTTCGCAGCAAGGTGTCGATGGCGCTCGTGCCCGCGGCGCCTTGTTCGAGCTGCAGGCGCGCCAGCAGCATGGCCATGGCCGGCTGGCGCGGATCGAGGCCCAGGCCCAGTTGCATGTGGCGCATGGCGTCGTCGCGGCGGCCGCCTTCGACCAACAGGCCCACCAGCGTCTGGCGCGCACTGTCGTGGCGCGGGTCGGTTTGCAGCGTGCGCTCGAGCCCGGCGATCGCGTCATGGATGCGCCCTTCCTGCAAGTCGGCCAGTGCGCGCCGGTAGTCGGCTTCGCTGCCGCGCTGGCCAGCCGGCGCGCCACGCATGATCGCGTTCGCTTGCGGCGCAACCACCGGTTCGGTCGGCGCCACGCGCCTTGCCTGGCGCGGCGCTCTGGCCGGCGCCGCGGCCGGCATGGCCCCGGCCTCGACCGCCACCACCGGTTCCGGCGTGATACCGGGTTCGGGCATGAGGCCGGGGTCGGGCGCTGCTGCCTCAGGCACCGCTGCCGGCTGCGGCGGCGTCACCCGCACCATCCCTGGTGGCACCGGCGCCTCGGGCAGCGGGCCCTGCGCGACCACGGCCAACGGCTCGACGGCGCGCGGCGTGGCCATGCTGCGCCAGCCGAACCAGCCGCCGACGGCCAATAGCGCCACCGCCCCCACGGCCAGCGCCACGCGCGGCGCCAGCGGCAATGCCGGCCGCGCCACCGGCTTCACCAGCAGCGGATCGGCGAGCTCGGCGGGCGCGCCGCCGCGGGCGTCAAGGTCTTGCAGCATTTTATTAATCAGGCTCATCGCACCAGCGCCCATGCCAAGCCGCCGCCAGCCGCAGCGGCGGCGCCCAGCGCCGCCATCCACGGCCAGCGCCGCCGTTTGATCGAGCCCGTATCATGCGCCGCGTCGACGACGTTGGCGGCACTTACTTGCTGGCGCCCCTGCCCGTAGGCCAGCATCAGCGCCTTGTGCGCGACGATGTTGACCAGACGCGGGATGCCGCCGCTGGCGCGGTACAGTCTGGCCACTGCCGGGCGTGAAAACAGGCGCGCGCCAGTGAATCCGGCCACTCGCAGGCGGTGCGCCAGGTAAAACTCGAGGTCGTCGCGCGTCAATGGACCCAAGTGGTAGTGAAAGGTGATGCGCTGGGCTAGCTGGCGGATCGAATCGGCTTGCAGGTGGCGATTCAATTCGGGCTGGCCGAACAGCACGATCTGCAGCAGCTTGCGCTTCTCGGTCTCCAGATTGGTCAGCAGGCGCAGCGCTTCGAGCGTGACTTGCGGGATCGCCTGCGCTTCATCCAGGCACAACAGCACGCGCTTGCCGTCCGCCGCCAGCACCATCAGGCGCGCCGTGATCGATTTCAGCAACTGGTGCTGGTCGACGTCCTTGTCCAGTACCAGTTCCAGCTCGTCGGCCAGGGCCAGCATCAGCGTGCGCGGCTCGAGGTAGGGATTCGGAATGTAGGCGCTGACGAAATCGGGCCCCAATGTGGCGAGGAATTTTCGGCACAGCAGCGTTTTGCCGGTGCCCACTTCACCCGTGATCTTGATGAAGCCTTCGCCGCTGCGCGCCGCAATCAGCAGCGTGTTGAGCGCTTCCTGGGAATGCGGGCTCGTGAAAAAGAAACTGGTGTCCGGCGTGATGCCGAACGGCGCCTCGCGCAGGCCAAAATGGGCGGTGTACATTTATGGCCGCCTTTTGTTTGGATCGAGTTCGTCGATGCGGCGACTGCTGTCGAGCAAATCCTGATTCCAGCTGTTGGCGCTGTCGACAATCGTCGGCTTGATCAGCACCACCAGCTCGCGCTTCTGGTTGACGTTCTTATTGTTGCGAAACAGCGCGCCCAGCACCGGAATATTGCCGGCGCCCGGCACCTGCGAATTGTCGCCGCTGGACGACTGGCGCATCAGGCCGCCAATGGCCACCACGCGTCCATCCTGGCCGCGCACCATCGAGTCGATTTCGGACGTCGAGGATGCCGCCAGCGGCAGGCTCAAGTTGCCAGCCGTACCCAGGTTGATGTCCTTGGTCACTTCGCTGACCTGGCTGACCGACGGGTGCACATGCAGCAGGATATTGCCCTTGTCATCGATCTGCGGCGTCACGTCGAGTACCACGCCGGAAAAGAACGGTTGCAGCGTCACACTTGGCGTCACGGTGCTGCCGGTGGTGTTGCTGTTGGTGGTGCTGGTGACGCCGGTCACGTAGAACTCGTCGGTGCCAATCTTGAGCACGGCTTTCTGGTTGTTGAGTGTGGCGATGCGCGGACTCGACAGCACATGCACGGTGCCCTGCGACTCCAGGAACGACAGCAGCGCCGCAAAATTGCTGGTCTGGAAGGCCAGGCCGAACAGCGAGCCGGCGGCGTTCCTGGCGTTGCCCAGGCTGAAACCGGTGCTGGCTACCAACCCGTCGGCGGAAATGACGGGTGGCTGACCGCCGCCATACGGCAGCGGCGCGAGGGTCGTGCCGGGTGAAACAAAGCCGGTGGCCACCCGGTTGTTGTGGCGGCTGTCGAACGAGGCAAACGAAGCCCAGTTGATGCCGCTCTGAAAACTGTCGTTCAGCTCGACTTCGAGGATCTTCGCTTCCAGGATCACCTGGCGGTCCACCGACAGCTGGGTCGCTTTCAGATACAGGTCGACGTTGCGCAACTCTTCCGGCATGGCGCGGATCACGAGCACCCCCGATTGCGGACTGACGACGACGCTGCGGCCGTTTTCCTTTGAGCCGACGATCGCTTCGATCGATTCCTTCAACTGGGGCCAGAAATCGGTGTCCGACGTGGTCAACAGGTCGGTGCTGTTGCGCTGGTTGCCGTTCTGGCCATTGACCCGGTCGCCGTTGTTCTGGTTCTGGTTCTGGTTCTGGTTGTTCTGATTATTCTGGTTGTTGTAATCCTGGCCGTTCTGGTTGTTGGTGTTGGCGTTCGACACCGACGTCGAACTTACCCGCAGGCTGGATGCGCCGCGCCGTGCGCTGTTCAGGTAATTCACCTGGAACATGCGGGTTTGCATCGTCAACGGCCGGATCGAGACGCGCGTGCCGTTGATCTGGTAGTCGTAGCCGTACATGTCGCGGATTGCGTCGAGTGTCTCGGCCAGCGTCACATCCTTCAGGTTGGCCGTGATGGTGCCTGTGACCTCGGGATGCACCAGCATGTTGTAGCGCGTGCCCGCCACGATCGACTGGAAGAACTGCTGCGCCGGCACGTCGCGGAAGGCGACATTGAAGCGCTCTTCGAGTGCTGGACGGGCTTTGGGCAAATTGCTGGCCAAAGCGCTTACCGGCGGCACCAGGGCGTTGGCCACGGCGGCGTCAAGCGGCGCGGCGCCCGGCAAGGCACGTGCTGCGCTGGCCATCTCCTTGTTGATCTCGTCGTAGGTGGACCGGCTGGTAGGCGTCTGGCAACCGGCCAGCGACGCCAGAACAGCCAGTACGGCAACCGCAAAGGGCGCGCGCGCGCGCGGATAAATGGTCATGAAATTCCTCATTCTGGCTTGACTGGAGCCGGCGCTGCAGCCGCCCCTTGCAATGTCAATACTTCGCGCCGGGCGCCGCGCTGCAGCACCACTTGCGCCTGCGAAATGCCCAGCACGCGGGCGTTGCCGACCTGGTCGCCGACGCGCACCGTCTTGCCATCTATCACCGCCAGGCGGCGGCCACCGGCGGCACGCCCGACCAGGATCGATTGCAATTGCGGCGCATCGGTGGCCGCCGCGTTGGCAGCCGGGCGCAGCATCTGGGTGGGCGGACGCGTCGGGTCCTGCACGGCCTGGGCAGAGGCGCCGCCCGCGAGCAGCGCGCCGATCAGGGCAATGTGTTTCATAGCTTCAACCATTGGCTGTCCAGACTGATTGTGTACAAGGTCAGGGTCAGCTGCGTATGCGGGTAATCCTGCACCGCAAGCCGGGCCTGGCCCCAGAACAACTGGGTCGGCAAGCGCTCCAAGGCCGCCATGTAGTCGATCATGTCGAGGTAGCTGCCGCGCACGGTCACTTGCACGCCGTGGCGATACAGCAGGCCGGCCGTGGCCGGTGCAGGTACGGCACCCGGCGCGGCGCCGCTGGCCGGCGTGGCTGCCTGGGCGCCAGCGTCAGCCGGCGCCCCGACCGCCGTCACCGGCAAGGTGGTCAGCGCCACCAGTTGCAGGCGCCCGTTGGCGCGCAAGATCGTCTGCAGCAGCGGCGCCATTTGTTCAGGACTGACCAGGCCCTGTTGCATCGCCGCCAGGCTGGCGCCGAGCGTGCGTGTTTCGGCGCTTGCCGCGGCAAGGCGCTGGCGGCTGGCGGCATCCGGATCGCGCGCAAACGCCTCGATCAAGGTCGTGATCTGGTTGTCGACGTCAGCCATGGCCGCCTGCTGCTGGCCGACCTGCGCACGCAGGCCGGCCTGTTCGCGCAGCAGCGGCTCGAACACCAGCAGCGTCAGCAGGTACAGCACGACAACCGCGGCGCCAAAAAACAGGCCGATGCGCTGGCGCAGCGTCGCGCGGTCGATCCGTGCCGCCAGTTTTAACCATTGCTGCTTCATGGCCTGGCCTCGGCTGCATTGGCTTGTAGCGAAAATTCAACGAAGCGCGCTGCTGGCAGTGCTGCTGCTGCGGCGTCCGCCGGGGCTGGCGCAGGGTCTGGCTGGCCGATCTGCAAATTGCCGAATGCCTTGCCCTGCAACACCGGTTCAAGCCGAAGGCGGCCGATATAGGCCGGCACCAGCGTGGCGTCGAGGGCCCTGCCCTGGAGCGACATGGCGCTGCCGACATCGAACGTGATCCCGGTCAGCCACAAGCCGTCGCGATGCTGGCGTCCCAGCGCGCGGAAATACTCGGCATAGCCACTCGTGTTGCCCAAGTCGCCGCCTTGCACGATCTGCGCGACACGCCGCAGCGCCGCCAGTTGCGCTTCCGCATCCCCGGCTTGCGCCGCCAGCGCGGCGTTGGCCACGCGTGGTGCAAATTCGGTTGTCGCAGTCAACAGCCGCGCCTGTTTTTTGGCGGCCTGCAGCGTCATTTGCGCCGCGTCGTGCCGCAGTTGGCCGACGCTGTACCAGGCCGCACTTGCGATGATTAGCGCCCCGACGGTGAGCAGGCCCAGCGCCTGTGCCATGGTGCGCGCCGCAAAGATCTTTTTCTGTTGCAAGAAGATCGGGTTGAACAGGTTGATCTGCTGACTCACAGCACCGTCTCCTCGAAGCGCAAGGCGGCGCCCAGGGCGATGAACAGTTGCTGCTGCAGTTCCGGACCGGTCAGGTCCGGCACGCCCGACAGGTCGAACACGTCGGCCAGATCGAAGCGCGCCACCGGCGTGTAAAGATTGCTCGATAAATACTCTTCCAGACCGCTGATGGCGGACGGCGCCAGCAGCAGGCGCGCCACGTTGATGAAGTGGAACTGGCGGTCGAAATGGTCGAGCGAACGCTGCAGCTCAAGGGTGATTTTTTCAAACCGCTGGTGCTTGCGCTCATGATCGGGATCGAGCAGCTGCTCCAGCGTGACGTCGATCCGGCGCGACAGGTACAGCTCACCCTTGAACGACACGGTCAGCAAACCGCCGTCTTCATCGAATGACAGCAGCGCCAGGCCGCGGCCATCGGTTTCCAGCAGCGCCGAAATATTCCTCTGCGCCATTTCCGGGATATCGATGGCGAGCAGCTGGATCTTGGCCAGCGCGAACAATTTCTGGCGTTCCTCGATAATGCTGTTTTTGGCGGCGACGGCAAACATGCTGTGCTGGCGCACCACGGCGGTTTTATCGACCGGGATATCGAGCACATCGATGGTGGCGTCGTCGACGTGGAAGTCGAGCAGATCTTTCAGGCGCCAGCGCACGGCGGTGCGCAGTTCATCCGGCGGTACGTTGAGCGCGTCGACTGTCAGCACCTGATAATGGCCGCCCTCGAGCACCGTGCTGCACCGGTAGATGTTGGCGTGCAGTTCGCGCGCCGCTTTTTCCAGTCCCTCCTGGGTCGCCCAGCCATGGAACACACCGGCCAGCGTCACGCGTGGCCTGGCGCCGGGCACACGGACGACACTGGCCGCTGCCAGGCGATCGCCTTGCAGGACCAGCGCGAGCCAGGCGTCGGATTTGATGGTTCGTTTGAAAAAGCGCAAGCGACTCATATAAAAGAGGTAAGACTGATCAAGAAACCCATGCTACGTGCTTGATTATATTCATGATTTGAAGAAATTATGCTGGAATTTTCATTTCGACAACATAATTCACCGTTTACGCATGAAAATGTCGCATTCCCGCGAGGCAATAGTGACTAGCTGTTGCCTGCAGCGACAGCTAGTCGTTAATAGGCTTCGCGCAGATAGATGAAATTGCTTTTGTAGGCGCCGAACACGGCTTGCGCCAGCGTGCTGGGCAGCCAGGTCGGGGCGCCACGCATGCTGAACATGGCGGTGCCGGTTTTGCCGGCGCCGGTTGGTGCGATGAAAAAGCGCGCCTTGCCAGCAGTGAACGCAGCGTCTTTCGGGATCATGGTCAGGTTGCTGTCGCAAACGTTGGACACCAGCAGCTTGCGTTTGCAGGCGGTGAATACGATCGTCGTCGGCGTGGCGCCAGTGTCAGCGATATTCGCGGTCCAGCTGCTGGCGCCAGTGGCTGGCTTGTACCAGAACTGGGCCTCCATCGAGACCGGCAGGCGCAACAGTTCCGAGCCGGGCACGCTGCTCAGGCGCAGCCGGCCATTGAGGATCATGACGCCGGCCTCGAGCGATTTGTCGGCCTGCCTCGATGTCAGTCTGGTCTTGCCGCCAGCGTCCACCGCAGTCTGCGCCGTGGCGCGCAGAAAAATCGGCAGCGATGGACTCCAGGCGGTATTGGCCGACAGGTCGCGGCTAAAGGGCTGCGGCAATGCGTAGGCGGCGTTGACCGTCATCGCGGCGTAACTGCCGTTGGCCGGCAGCGCGGCGACCAACGGCGCGCTCAAGGTGCCGCCGCCAGGCGCCAGCGCCGACGTCGCACCGGCGCTCTCGACCGCTGACAACTCGAGCCGGTCGCCGAACACGCCGCGGAAATTCTCGACCGGATTGTCGTTCACGTCGAGCGCAATCACGTTGACGGCAAAACTCTGGGTGGCATACGCGGCGCCCGGCACGCCGGCCGGGCAGACCGGCAGCTTGCTGATCTTGCTGCAGTCGGCAAACAGCGGCGTGACCACGGTCTTGAATGAAAACGGGTAGAAACGGCCGACCTTCAGCACGCCATCCTTGACATCGTCTGCCACGCCGAAATAGCCGCCGCTGATGCTGGCGACCAGGGTTGGCACGCCCACTTCGGCAAACGCGCCGGTGCCGGTGAAAACGCCGCCAGTCGCGCGCTCCGGCAAGTTCGTTTCCAGCTTGGGCAGGTTGCCCATGGCGGCGGCAATCAGCCGTTCGTCGGCCGAGGCGGTCGGCAACGCCGCAGGCAGGGCCACCGTCACGCTGGCGTCGCCATTGCCGAAATTCGGCGCCGCCACACCATTACTCATCAAGGCGTCGACCCTGATCGCAAACGACGTCCCGGCCGCCAGCAACGGCGCCGAGCTGGAGCTGGCGTTGGCGGTCGTGCCGTTCACGGCCAGGCGCAGCGCCGTGGGCCGCCATACCACGGTCGGACTGGACGACACGGCGCCGCCGGCTTCCTTTACTGAAAGGAGCACCTTGCCGACGTCGGCATAGTACAGCGTGATTTTCGCCGACGGCGTGTTGGCCGCGAACACCAGCGAAATCGCCGTGCTCCAGGCGCCGCTGGTCGCGGCCGGGGCCGCCGGGCCATCGGCGCACAGCGGCAGCACGGTGTCGTTGACCGTGGCCTTGACCCCGGCGTTTTTCAACGGCAACACGCACGTCATCGCGAAATTGATCGTGGCCGTACTCGATACCGTGGTGCTGCGCGCCACCGGCACGCCGCCAGATAACGCGGTCAGATAGCCGTCGACGCTGGACGCCGCCGGCAAGCGCTGGTCGGGTGCCACCAGATTGCACTGGCCGGCGGTGCCGAACGCCACATTCGGTTTGCAGGCACTGTCGGTGAAAGCATAGCTGACGCTGCCGCGCGTCACCGTGGTGGTATCGCTGTCGCTGTTGTTGGCGCCGTTGCTGTCGTAATTCACGCCACCCATGCTGGCCGTATTCGTGATGCTCCCGACAGCGGTCGGCAACACCGTCAAGGTAATGTCCGGCAAGTAGGTGTTCATCGTGAACAAGCCGTTGTAATTGCAGGTCACCACCTGGCCCGCCGCGCTGCACGACCAGCGCGTGCCGCCCGCCGAGACGAAGCTGACGCCGGCCGGCAGCGTGTTGACGAGCCTGATCGGGCCGATTTCAGTGCTCGGGCCACCGTTAAAGATCGACAAGGTATAACTGCCCTGGTTGCCGACGGTGAAGGGGCCGTTGCGCGTCATGGTCAGGGCCAGGTCAACCTCTGGCGTCGTGGGCAGTGCGACGATCTGCGCCGACAGCAAGACCATGTCGTTGCCGGTCTGGTAGTTGGTGGTGGCGCTGGTCTGCCCCGCCACGATGGTGGGCGAGCCGACATCGTAGGCATCGAAATCGATGCCGTAAGAGGCAGTATTGCCGTTAATATTGCTTTGCGAATTGAACTGGTTGCCCGCCGGGTTCAATGCATCGGTCATGCGCACGCCGTTCAACGTCAGGTCTTCGCTGCCCGAACTGCTCGGGTCGCCTTCCCACGTGATGTGGCCGACGCGCCCCGTGATGCCCGAGGTAAGCGTCGGGATCCGGAAACCGGTCATCGTGGTCGAATAACTGTTGTTGCGATAAAACTGGAAGCCTTCATACAGGTTCAGCACCCGGTATGGCTGGCTGGCGTCGGAATACACGACCAGCAGTGAAAAACCCGACAGCACCGCCTGGCTGAGGCAATACGGCGAACCGGTATCGGCGGTCAATCCATAGAACTGGTAATTGCCGTTGCGCCGCGCGACCACCTGCGCCGTGACGTCGGCCGCGCCGCTGAAATAATCGTAGTTGCTTCCGATCGACGACGAGGTGTAACTGCGCGCCCTGGTCGCCGTCACGTTGCCGGACTCGAAACCGACCGTGTAGTCGGGCGTGTCGCCTGACGCGGCCCAGTACAGCTGGGCGGACAGAACCGTGGCCGAGGCCGGGATCCCGGCCAGGGCCACCGACAGCGTCGTATTGCTGCCATACACCGAACAACCGAAGAAGAAATTGTTGCTGCGGTTGGTGACCACGGTGCCAGTGAAATTGACGTTGCCGGTCCAGGTTTTGAACAGCGTCAGCGGCGTATCGGCACTGGCCAGGCCGGATACCAGCGCCAGCAGAATGACGAACCAGCGCCACATCACGGCTGCACCTCGATCACCCGCTGCACATAGTCGAGGTTGTTGCGTGGATTGCCACCGCAGACGCCGTTGGTCGGCTGGTTGCAGGCGGTGGCGGTAATCAGGCGCATGGTGCTGGCGGCGTCGCCGCGCGGGCCCGGCGGGTTGCAGCTGACCGTCACCGTGAAAGCGCTCAGGTTGCTCGCTGCAGGCAGCGTGAAACTGCTGCTGGCGACGCAACTGTCGACCTGGCGCGCGCGGAACAGGCCCCATTCGATGCCGGCACGCGCAGCCTGGTAGGCGCGCGTCCCCTGTTGGTCGAGCTGGCTACTGGCTTGCTGGGTCGTAAACACGCTGACCATGACTGCAGCCAGGCCGGCGATCACCACCAGCAGGAAGATGGCCGTGACCAGCCCGACGCCGGCCTGGCGTGTCGAAACGGCCTTCATGGCGTATTGTCCAGGTGGACCTGGTGCACCAGACGCACGGCCGACGGCGCCGCCGTGCCGGCCACCGCGCGCGCGGCCAGTTCCAGCGTGATCGTCACCAGCGCCGTGCGCTGGGCGCTGCTGGCGGTATCGAAAGAAAAGATGCCGGCGCAGCTGTTCACACGGCGCGCCAGTGGCGCCGCGCTCGCATTCAGGGGAGGATTGACCTGGCTGGATTTGATCGCATAGTCGGCGAAACGGGTCAGCACCAGCGCGCCGTCGGCCGCGGGGGCGCAGGCGAAGGTCACCGGTCCGCTGACGATCTGAAAGCGCTGCTCTGGCGACGGCATGCTCACGCTCTGCTTCGAAAAAGGATTGTCGTCGAGCGTCAGTAGCGCCGGCTGGGCGCCCGCCGCCACAGCCGTACTGATGCGGGCGATGTTGCTGTCGCCCGTTTCCAGGCCCCAGGCGTCGGCCGGCGCCAGGCCTTCACCCAGGTTATAGACGACAAAATAATCGCCTTTATTGACCGATCGCGTCAGCGTGCCGGACACGGTCAGCGTCCTGGCGCCGTCGACGAAATCGAGCACGGGGACGGTGGCCGGTTGCTGGTCTTCGAGCGCCATGTAGCGCCCGCCAGTCTTGGTCAGCAAAAATTCGATGGCGCTGCCGTCGGCGTTCACGCGCACACTGTTCGGCAGCGCCACGCGCAGTTCGCGCGTCATGCGGCGCAGCGCGAGGTCGGCCTCGTCGGACAGTTCGGCGCGCGCGACGCTGTCGGCGTAATTTTGTACCGGCAAGCGGATGAATACAGCCACGATGGCGCCGACGATGCCGATGATGGCAATCACGATGACCGCTTCGACCAGGGTAAAGCCGGCCTGGCGCGGATGACGGGATGAGCGGCCCATCAGTTGCCTGGCGCGTAGCGCGCGCGGTAGCCGTCCAGCGCCAGCGAACCGTTGTCGAAGAACACGGTGACGCGGATGCGCAGCATGTCGGTGTCGGCCGCGGCGCCGCCTGAACCGACCTGTACGCCAGCCGGCCCGACGGCTTCCGGCGTGACCGCGACCGTCGCCGTGTAGCCGCTGACATTGAGCGCACGCCCGTTGGCGTCGGCCAGCACGCCACCGACGTTGAACGCGGCGACCGCCGTGTCGGCCTGAGCGACGTAATCGTTGATGTTGTCATAGGGGCGCGGACCGGCCGGCTCGGGAGCGACCTGGCCCCAGGCTTCAGGGATGGTGCAGCTGCCTTCGCCACCGTCGTCGCTGGGGTCGCATTTGGTGAAGCCCGCCAGCTGCACTTCTTCGAGCAAGCCCTCGGCGATCATCAACGCCTGCTTGGCACGCACCGGATCGGCGCTGCTGCGGGCGGTGATGTTCATGACACCGACAATTGCGGCCAGCGCGATACCGACGATCATGATGAACAGGATCAGTTCGATCAAGGTCACGCCACGCTCGCGTTCAGAATACATAGCCGGTTTCCGCAGCAATGCTCACGGCGGTCGTGGCGCCGTCGCCGCTGATGTTCACGCTAAGCCCCGTGAACGTTGCGGCATTGCAGGCGCCGCCCGCCGCCACCCCGGGCTGGCCGAGGGCATTGAAACAGATGGTGCTCGATGTGGATGGGCTGAGGGCATACGTAATCGTACCCGGCGGCGCTTCGCAATACCAGCCCGACGGCCGGCACGCGGGTGCGCCACCGTTGGCGCCGATGGCCGGCACCTGGCTGGCCGAAGGGCAAGGCGAGGCATTGGCAAAGCACAGCGCGATCGTGCTGCCGTTGAATTGGGCGTAGACGGGACGGTTCTGGCCGATCGCCAGCTTCTGGCTGAAACGCAGCATGGCGCGCGTTTGTTCGGCGAAGCCGGCGCTGTCGAACGCGCGCCGGTCGAAGTAGCGCGCCGCGCCGATGGCGCCGAGGATGCCGACGATAATCAGTACCACAATCAGTTCGACCAGCGTGAAACCGTGCTGGCGACGCGGGCGCTGGACGTGAGTGTGGCTGGACACGATGCTCGGGAAAGGGAGATCGGGGCCAGCCACAGAGGTGTGAAGCGCCGGTTTAGCAGCTGGTCACGGAGGTCTCGACGGTGCCTGGCACGGTCGAGTTGGCAGCCGGTGCGGTATACCGTGCATAGCAATTCAGGCCGGCCACGGTGCCAGCCACGCTTGCTGGAATCACAGCCACTTGGGTGGCAGACGTGACAGGCGAATTTGCGGTGGCAGCCGAACCCGGTGCAACGACCGCGTAATCGTTGACATTGCCGAGGCCGGCAGCGCCCAGAAACGCCGCCGTTGCGGTCGGATAGCCGTTACCCACGACATACGTCACAGTCTGGTCTTCAATCGTCACTGTCGTATTGCGACCGCCTTCCACAACCCACTTGCCCCTGACCATGGATGCACTGGCGAGCATCGAGCCCCGTGCCGCATTCACCGTCGCGGCGCGCGCATCACCGCCAAAATTGACGAATTTCGGCAGCGCAGTCGCTGCCAGAATGCCGAGGATCACGATCACGACAATCAACTCGATCAGGGTAAAACCGGCTTGCGCCACACGCTTCATGTTTTTCATCAAATACTCTCCAAGGTACAAAAAGGGATGGGGCGGATCGCCGCACATCGGGATAAGTTATGTTGGCAGGGTGCCAACTCGTGCATTCTGTGGGGTCGGATTGCGCGGAAAACTTGTTCCATTTACCATCCCATCAGCATTCTTCATTGCCACCCAGAAAGAATACCACGCCCAACGAGTGATGCAAGGAAACTTCATTGTTGAGTTGCAGGCTCGCCACAGCGCCCGTAGCCAAAGCAACAACTGGATTTCGCCACTGCAATTGTCGCTTTGCTACGTCAGGATTTATGCATTGCCACCTTGCCCATGTCCCACATCGGCAAAAAGATCCCCAGCGCCAGCACCAGCACCATTGCACCCAGGAAGGAAATCAGGATCGGTTCAATCTGGGCCGACAGGGTCTTCAGTTCATAATCGACCTCGCGCTCGTACATCTGCGCGATTTCGTCCATCAGCTCTTCGAGCGATCCGGTCTCTTCGCCGACGGCGATCATCTGCAGCACGATCGGCGTGAACACCCCTGCCGCGGTCGAGGTGCGCAGAATGGTTTCGCCGCGCTCCACGCCATCGCGCATCTGCTCGATGCGCGCGCACAGGTAGGCGTTGTCGACCGTCTGCGACACCACGGTCAGCGCCTGCACGATCGGCACCCCGCTCTTCATCGACAGCGCAAAGCTGCGGGCAAAGCGCGCCATCGTCCCTTTCAGGATGATCTTGCCGGCGATCGGGAAGCGCAGCTTGTAGCGGTCCCATGTGTACAACCCCGCTTCGCTGCCAGTCCAGACGCGAAAGCCGAAGTAGCCAGCCAGCACCAGTCCCAGCAGCAGCGGCCAGTAGTTGGTCATAAAGCGCGAGGTGCCGATCAGGATGCGCGTCATCAGCGGCAGCTCGGCGCCGAACTTGGCGAACACGGTCACGAACTGGGGGATCACGAACACATTGATGATGACCATGGCGATCACCATCGCCAGCACCACGAACATCGGATAGCGCAGCGCGCTTTTCACGCGACCGCGCATGTCGCGGTCGAATTCGAGGTGATCGTACAGACGCAGGAACACTTCTTCCAGACGGCCGGTCATCTCGCCCACGCGGATCATCGACAGGTAAAAATTGGAAAAGCATTCCGGATGGCGGCGCATGGCGGCCGACAGTTCGCGGCCGGCATCGAGCGACTCGCGCAAGTCCTTGATGACGCGCCCGAACGCCGGGCTGATGCTGGACTCCTGCAAACCGGCCAGCCCCCGCATCATCGGCACGCCCGATTTGATCAGGGTGTACATCTGGCGGCTGAACAACTGCACATCGATCGACGTGACCTTTTTCTCGCTGATTTTTTGCCACGCACCGAGCTCGCCTCCGGCGGCCGATACGGCGCGGCTGGTGACCGCGATCTCGACCGGCGTCACGCCGGTCCCGATCAACTGGTCGGCAACCGCGCCCGAATCGGCGCCTTCCAGCACCCCCTGCATCAGCTCGCCGCGACTATTGCGGCCCTTGTAGGCAAAGAACGGCACCTTACTCCTCCAGCTGGTTACTGATGCGCATCGCTTCCGACACCGTCGTGCGGCCCTGCACGGCCAGCTGCACGGCGTGGCGGCGCAGCGTCTCGCCGGCCATCTGGGTCTGCGCCACCTTCAGGAAGTGGGCCGGATCGGGGTGGCCGACGGCGTCGGTCACGGCGCGCGTCATTTCCAGCAGCTCGTACACACCGGTGCGGCCGCGATAACCGGTGCCGTTGCAGTGCGAGCAGCCCTTGCCGTGGAAGAACGGCGTCGACGCCGCCAAGTCTGCCAGTTCCGCGCGCAGCCAGGCACGTTCATTGGCCGGCAACTGGGCCGGCTCGGTGCAGCTTTCGCAAATCACGCGCACCAGTCGCTGCGCCAGCACCGCTTGCAGCGATCCGCCCACCATGTAGCGCGGCACGCCCATGTCCATCAGGCGCAGCGGCGTGCTGGCAGCATCATTGGTGTGCAAGGTCGACAGCACCAGGTGACCCGTCATCGCGGCGCGCAGGCCGATCTGCGCGGTTTCCTGGTCGCGCATCTCGCCCACCAGCACGATGTCGGGATCCTGGCGCAGCGCCGAGCGCAGCACGCGTGCAAAGTCGAGGGCGATCTTGTCGTTGACCTGCACCTGGTTGATCCCCGGCAGGCGGTACTCGACCGGGTCCTCCACGGTGATCAGTTTTTTTTCCACCGAGTTCAGTTCGGCCAGCGCGCTGTACAAGGTGGTGGTCTTGCCGCTACCGGTGGGACCGGTCACCAGCACCAGGCCGTTCGGACGCGCGACGATCGCGCGGAACTTGTCGACCAGCGCCCGCGGCATGCCGATCGCATCGAGCCGCAGCGTGGTGCCGCCCTGGTTCAGCAAGCGCATGACGACCGATTCGCCGTATTGGGTCGGCATCGTCGAGATACGCACATCGATGCGCTGCTGGCGCACCTTGACGGCGAAACGTCCATCCTGCGGCAAGCGCTTCTCCGAAATATCCAGGTCGGCCATCAGTTTCAGGCGCAGCGCCAGCGGCGTGGCGATCTTGATGTCGGCCTCGGTCTGCAGGTGCAGCACGCCATCGATGCGAAAGCGGATCTGCAGGCGCCCTTCCTGCGGCTCGATGTGGATGTCGGAGGCGCGCACCTGGGCCGCGTCGTCGAACACCGACTGCAGCAGCTTGACGATCGGCGCTTCTTCCAGCCCGGGGTTGGCGGCCAGCGCGCCGAAGTCGATCGAGGCGTCGCCCAGATCGGCTTCGACTTCGCGCGCCAGGCCGGTGATCTCGCCGGTGCGCCGATAAATACGGTCGATCGCGCCCAGCACTTCGGTCTCGTTGACCACGGCCAGCGCGACCGCTTTCTTGAGCAGGCGCGCGATTTCGTCGTAGGCGAACAGGTCGGTCGGGTCGGATACCCCCACCAGCAGCATCTCGCGCCGGTCTTCCAGCACCAGCGCGCGGAAGCGCCGCGCTGCCGTCTCGGGCAGCAGGCGCACCAGGTCGGCATTGATGTTGTAGAACTTGAGATTGATATACGGTATGTCCAGCTGGCGCGCCAATGCGCCCGAAATCTGGTCTTCGGTGACATATCCGCTCTCGACGAACACGCGCCCGAGTTTGCGCCCGGTGCGCTTCTGATCCGCCAGTGCTTGCTGGAGCTGCTCTTCGCTCAACAGCTTCTGCTGCATCAGCACTTCGCCGAGGCGGACTTTTTCTGGCCTTGCCATTGCTTCCCTCTACAGTTGTTCTTGCAGGGTGAATTCTATGTCAGAAAGTATGAAAATTGACGGAAGGCATCATTAAACAACGATGATTGATGTCTGCGCGATACGCTACGGCCAACTGCGATGCGAATAAATGGTCGGTCTGTCATGTTGCGGAGTAATGACGTGAATGCCTCACAAAAACCAATGCTATGCGGCAAGGGTATCTACGGCTACCATGAAGGCTGCGCCATCCCCCTTGCCATTGGAGTCCGATTTGCCGTTCGCCCGCCTGCCCCTGCCCTCGATCCGCGCCAAGCTCTACACGCTGGTGCTGGCATGCGCGCTGCCGATCCTGCTCGGCTACTTCGCCCTGGCCAGCGACGCCGCCCTGCGCGAGCGCGCCCACGTCGCCGCCGACGCCCAGACCGTGGCCGAAGTGCTGGCGGCGGCGGTCGACCGCGATATCGAAAGCGGCGAGACCGCCGCGCGCGTGCTGGCCAATACGGCGATGGTCGACAATGGCGACCTGGAAGCGTTCCACGTCGTCACCCGGCGCATGCTGCGCCCGGAATTCCCGGCCCAGGCTTTTGTGCTGAGCCTGCCGGATGCGACGCCGCTGGTGAACACCCGCTATCCGTTTGGTTCAACCCTGCCGCGCAGCGGCAACGAAGACGACATCCGGCGCGTGGCCGTCACCGGCGACACGGTGGCGTCAAGCCTGCACCGGCTCGACGCCGGCGGCCAGTTCGCGCTGTCGGTCGACGTCCCGGTTTGGAAGGATGGCAAGGTACGCTACGTGCTGTCGGTGCACCTGCGTCCGCGCCGCATGGCCGAACTGCTCGACAGCCAGCACCTGCCCGAGGGCTGGGTGGCCGAGATTTACGACCGCCGTCACCAGATGGTCTCGCGCAGCGCCGACGCCGGCATCCATCTGGGCGCACCGATGGTGTCGGCGCTCGACGAAGCAGCCACCCGGTCTGCGACCGGCAGCGTGCGCATCGAGGACGCCGCCGGCACGCCGGGCTTTGCCGCCTTCGCCCGCTCGACCGATCACGGCTGGGTGGTGGCGATCCGCTATCCGAAGGACGCGGCGCGCGCCCTGCTCGGACAATCCTTGTTCACCACGCTGGCCGCGGTCGGCATCCTGCTGGCGATCAGCCTCGGCCTGGCGTGGGCGCTGGGCGGGAATATCGCGCGTTCGGTGCAGTCGCTGGCCGAACCGGCCGAACGCCTGGGACGCGGCGAGCCGCTGGTGCTGCCGCCGTCCGACATCCGCGAGGTCGACGCCGTGGCGCGCGCCCTGCGCCAGGTCGACGCCGAACTGCACGACTACCGCAACGACCTGGCGTCACTGGTGGCGCAGCGCACGCGCGAGCTGGAGCGCTCGAAAGCCCAGCTCGAGACGGTGTACGCATCGACCCCGGTCGGCCTGTGCTTCATGGATACCGAGATGCGGGTGGTGATGGTCAACGATTACCTGGCCGACCTGAACGCCCGCCCTGCGCATGAGCACGTGGGACGCACCCTGCCCGAGATCCTGGGGCCGGCCGGCATCGGGTTCGAACAATACTATCGCCGCGTGGCCGAGACCGGACGGCCGATGATCGAAGTCGAAGACAGCACCGACGCGCCATCCAGGCCGGGCCAGACGCGTCACTGGATCGCCAGCTATTTTCCGGTGTACGGCGCCGATGGCGCGCTGATGGGCGTGAGCAGCGTGGTGCTCGACATCACCGAGCGCAAACGCCAGCAGCAGCGCGAGCGCGACCACCAGGAGATGTTCCGCGCCCTGTTCGAAGCGGCCGGCGACGCCCACCTGCTGGTGGCCTACGGCGCCACCTTTGTCAGCGCCAACGCCGCCGCCGCGGCCCTGTTCGGGGTCACCGATCCGCTGGCGCTGCTGAACGAATCGCCGGCCAGCCTGTCGCCGCTGCTGCAACTGGACGGCCGCCCCAGCCCCGAGGCCGCGCTCGAGCACATGCGCCAGGCGCTGGATCAGGGTCGCGCCGCGTTCGAGTGGCTGCACCGGCGCATGGATGGCGGCGTGTTCCATGCCGACGTGCTGCTGACCCGGGTCGACATCGGCGGGGTCGGCATGATGCAGGTGACGGTGCGCGACATCAGCACCCGGGTCGCGGCCGAAAAGGCGCTGCGCGCCAGCGGCGAGCAGTTGCAGCTTGCGCTGCGCCAGGCCGAACAGGCCAGCCGCGCCAAGGGCGAATTCCTGGCCAATATGAGCCACGAGCTGCGCACCCCGATGAACGCCATCGTGGGCCTGGCGCGCCTGCTCGAAGAGGGCCAGTTGCACCCGCGCGAGCGCAGCTACGTGGCGCGCATGCGCACCGCCGCCCGTTCGCTGCTGGGCATGCTGAGCGACCTGCTCGATTTTTCGCGCATCGAAGCCGGCCAGCTGACACTCGAAGCGATTCCGCTGCGGATCGACCAGGTGCTCGCCAGCGTCGCCGTGCTCAACGCCCCCGGGGCCTGGGCCAAGGGCGTCGAACCGGTGTTCGCGGTGGCCGCGGACGTGCCGGCGCTGCTGCGCGGCGACGCCATGCGCCTTGAACAGGTGCTGCTCAACCTGTTCGGCAACGCCGTCAAATTCACCGAGCGCGGCGAGATCGTGCTGGCGGTCGAGGTGGCGGCGCGCGAGGCCGACCGGGTGCGCCTGCGCTTTACCGTGCGCGACACCGGCATCGGCATCGCGCAGGACGCGCAGGCGCGCATCTTCGAAGTCTTCACCCAGGCCGACAGCTCCACCGTGCGCAAGTACGGCGGCGCCGGCCTGGGCCTGTCGATCGCGCGCCGGCTGGTGGGGCTGGCCGGTGGCAGCCTGACGCTGGCCAGCGAACCGGGCGTTGGCACCAGCTTCGGCTTCGAGCTCGATTTTCCGGTGCTGGAACCGGCCGCGCCGGCGCCGGGCGAAGGCGCGTCGGGCGCCGATGCGCCGGGCGCCGATGCGCCGCTGGTGCTGGTGGCCGACGACAACGACAGCGCGCGCCAGGCCCTGGCCGCGGCCTGCGCCGCGCATGGCTGGCGGGTCGACACCGCGCCCGGCGGCGCTGCCGCGCTCGAGCGCCTGGGCGCGACGCGCTACGATTTCGCCTTCATCGACAGCGCCATGCCCGATCTCGACGGTGTGGCCTTGCTGGCCGCGGCGCGCGCATCCTTCAGCGCATCCTCAAGCGCGGCGCTGCCGCGCGTGTGCCTGCTGGCGGCCGATCCCGAGCTTGAACACTACGCCGAGCTGGCGGGCGAACTGGGCGTGGCCGCGGTACTTGGCAAGCCGTTTACCGGCGCCACCTTGCGCGCGGCGCTCGCGCGCCTGGAGAGTGGCGACGCCTCTGCCGACGCGCCGGCCCTGCCGTCCACGCCGCTGGCCGGCAGCCTGGCCACGCTGCGCGTGCTGCTGGTCGAAGACAACACCATCAACCAGGAAGTGGCCAGCCATATCCTGGCGCGCGCCGGGGCGCTGGTGGCGATCGCCGGCAACGGTCTGGTGGCGCTGTCGATGCTGGCCGAGCATGCCGATTACGACGTGGTGCTGATGGACCTGCAAATGCCGGTAATGAACGGTTTCGAAGCGGCCAGTGCGATCCGCGCTGCCGGCTTGACGCTGCCGATCGTGGCCATGACCGCCAACGCCATGGACGAAGACCGCCAGCGTTCGCTGGCCGCCGGCATGCAGGCGCACCTGGCCAAACCGATCGACGTCGACGAACTGGTGGCCACGCTCTGGCGCCTGACGCCGCGCCTGGCCGCGGATGCCGCCGGGCCTGCCCTGCTGGCGGCGCCGGCGCAATCAGCTGCCGCATCCGGCGCCAACCCGGCAACGGCGGCGCCGCCCATGACGCTGCCGGGCGTCGATCTTGGCGCCGCGCTGCCGCGCTTTGCCGGCAGCTTCGAGCGCTTCGCCGAACTGTTCACCCGCTTCACCGGCAGCCAGGAGCGCACCTTCGGCGAACTGCGTCATGAGGTCGAGACCGGCAATCGCAACGGCGCCTGGCAGCTGGCGCACCGCCTGCGCGGCGTCACCGCCAACCTGGGCGCGACCGATGCCGCGCGCGCGGCCCAGGCGCTTGAAAACGCGCTACGCGATGCCGATGCCGATGCCGGCAGCGTGCTGGTGCGCCTGGCCGAGCTGGGACGCGCCCTCGACGTCCTCGCCGGATCCGCGGCCCAACTGGCGCCCACGCCTGCCGCGCCCGACGATATCGCGCTACCCGCACCGGGTGACGGCGCCCTGCTGCATGAATCGCTGGCACGCCTGCGCAACTTGCTGGAGAATAACAACATGAAGGCGATCGCCGCCGCTG
>Ga0265780_10003146_pt1 | contig 21873 bp, 22 predicted proteins | sample P1T30metagenome_FD_192432 | JGI IMG/M metagenome (GOLD analysis project Ga0265780, IMG submission 192432) | Plant litter microbial communities from East Loma Ridge, Irvine, California - P1 T30 | ecosystem: Environmental > Terrestrial > Plant litter > Unclassified | place: USA: California...
ACCCGCGTAATAAAAAAAAGGAAAAGCGGTAGCGCCGACCCATGGTCGGCGAGCGCAGCGGGCCGTTGGCGGAAACATTCCGCCGACCATGGGTCGGCGCTACCATGGCCGCCATGGACCTGTCGAAGGTGGGGCGGGGTGGGTTGGCGGGAACGCTCATCCGCATGGATGCGGATGGCGAGCCTCCAGGGACGGATTCACGGCGATTCCCGCCAACCCGCCCCGCCCCGCCAACGCAACAGCCCTGCAGGCTCTTGCTCTTGACGTTGCCGTTGCTCTGGCCTCGGCAGGTGCCGGGCGCAGCCCGGCAACACACCACCTACCGTGGCTGCTTGATCGGCAGCACGATCCGGAAGGTGGACCCCACCCCCGGCGTGCTGTCCAGGTCGATCCGGCCGTTGTGCTTGTTGATGATGCTGTAGGAGATCGACAGCCCCAGGCCGGTGCCGCTGCCCACCGGCTTGGTGGTGAAGAACGGATCGAAGATGCGCTGGCGCAGCTCCGGCGAAATGCCACCGCCGCTGTCCTGGAACTCCACCCACACGTGCTCGCCTTCCACCCCGGTACGCACGGTGATGACACCCCGTTCGGCAATCGCATGGCCTGCGTTGAGCAGCAGGTTCATGTAGACCTGGTTGAGCTCCGAAGGCAGGCACTCCACCAACGGCAGCTGGCCGAACTCACGGTGCAGTTCCACCTTGTACTTGAGTTCGTTCCAGATGATGTTGATGGTCGACTCCAGCCCGGAGTGTAGGTCGACCAGCTTCCACGACTCGTCACGCCCGGAATAGGAGAAGTCCTTCAGGTCGCGCACGATGCGCGTCACCCGCTCGATTCCCTCGCGCGACTCAGCCATCAACTGCGGCAGATCCCGGCTGATGAAGTCGATGTCGAGGCGATCGCGGATGTCATCGATTTCCGGGATCAACGTCTTCGGATCCGGCGCACGCAAAGCGCGCTCGTAGGCCTCGATCACCGTGAAAAGGCTGCGCAGGTATTCCTGCAGGCTGCCCAGGTTGGAATGCACGTAACCGATGGGGTTGTTGATCTCGTGCGCCACGCCCGCGGCCAGCTGGCCGATCGAAGCCATCTTCTCCGACTGCAGCAGCTTTTCCTGCGCGCCATTCAGCCGCAGATAGGCCTGGCGCAGCTCCGCGTGCCGCTGCTGGAGTTCGCGTTCGTAGTCTTCCTGGCCTTCGACCCGGCGGAACAGGCCCAGGTAATACCCTGCACCCTGGTCACGGTGGTGGTAAAGCTGGGCGGTGACGACCGCTTCGCCCATCACCAGGCTGCCACTCCACTGCCCCTCGCGCCGCGCGACTGCCATCGCATCGGGCGGCAGCAGGGCGCGCAGCCGCTGCGCCGGACCGGCACCACTGGCCGGACCGGTGGCCAGCAACGCCTCCACCGCCGGATTGGCCAGGATCACTGAATCATCGTCGGTGAAAAGCAGCAGGCCTTCGCGCACCGGCGCAAGCAGCGCCTGCAGAAGCGCGGGCGAAGGGAGGGACGGCGTCGGGTTCGGGAAGGCGGCAGGCACGGGTGCTCGGCGTGGCAAGGATGAGTGCCACTATACGATGCCTGCAGATGCGGGCGAGCCGCAACACGGGTCGCCGTGCCGCCGGCCCGGATCAGGCGACGGCGAGCGGACGCCCGGCGGTCATCTGCTGGGACTGGCCCTTGCTGTCGTACGCCGGCGCATCTTCGCTGCGGCCGAGCTGGCGCAACGCCCAGTTGACCTCGCGGCGTCGGCGCGACAGCAGCACGCCGTTGGCGCGGTTGCGTTCGGCCAGTTCCTGCAACTGGCTGGATTCGCCGACCGGAAGCGCCTTGTCCAGTGCGCGCAGGGCATCCAGCTTGGCCCCGGTGGCACGGATCAACGCATGCACATCGTGCGCGACCAACGCTTGGCGCTCGGCATCCAGGGCTTCGCTCAGCCGTTGCATGGGCTCGCTCATGGGCGTGCTCATCCCTGCAGCTGCTGGTCCAGATCAAGCATGCGCGATGCAATCGCTTCTGGATTGATCCGGTAGCTGCCGTTCTGCAGTGACTCACGCACTGCGGCCACGCGCTCGGCATCGATCGCCGGGGCGGCCGAAAGGCTGCGTTCCAGGGCTTGCAGGTTGGTGGCTTCACCGGTCAGCTTCAAGCTGTCGGCTGCCTGCACCGGACGCGCGGGCGCATCGGTACTGATGCCGGGCCGACTGGCCGGACCCACCGCGCGCAGGGTCTGCGCCGCCTGCAGGGTACCGTCGATTTTTTGGCTCATTGGAGCTCCAAGGGTTGCCGTACTGTAACGATAACGGCCACCGGACCGTGATCTTTAGGGGGTTTTGCGATTTTTTTCAGCGCGTCACTAAAACGTCGCCACTGGCGTCCACGGTGCCCTGCACTATCTTGCGCGAGGTCAGGTTCTCCACCGACAGGCGTTCGTTCTCGCCGGCATCGCCCAGCGCCTTGCCGGCCACCCGGACTTCCACCGATCCGCGCCGGGACACCAGCGCCACGCTGTCGCCGCGCCGGACCAGCCGCTGTGCGACCAGGTCAGAGGCGGACAGCAGGCTGCCCGCCTGCAGCGTCCGGCGTGCCACCCGGCCGACGGCAGTGGCGGGGTCGGCCAGCACGGCGCCGGCGATCCGCGCTGCATCACGCTGGGCAGTGGTCATATCGGCAGCAGCCAGCGTTTCTCCAGCGGCAATACCACGCGCCAGCACCAGCACGGTCTGCTCGCGGCGCACCTTCACCGGCACGAACAGGCGCCAGCCGCCGGCATCGGGGCAGCTCACTTCCACGGTGGTACTGGCGGTGGGCTGCGCGGCCAGGCCCTGCGCGCAGGCCGGCAGGCGCAGCGCGTCGGCCACCACGGCCTCGCCCTGCTCGCCCGCGCCCAGTGTGGACAGTGCGGCCGTGCGGATGCTGTCCACCGGCTGCCACGAGGGCGCGGCCCCGGCAGGCGCGGCCATCGCCAGCATCAGCCAGCACATCGTCTTGAAGGATGGCATGCCACCTCCGGTCATGGGATCACCCGCCCTGCTGCAAGCGCCGTGCCAATGGCAACGCAGCCGCGCCGCTCAAGTCCATCGCCGGCGCGCCGATACAGCCTGCATGTCACATGACCTGCTCAACCGCATCGACCAACGCACCCGGCTGGCTGGACACAACCGGCTGGCCCTCCTGTTGTTCCGCCTGGGCGGACGCCAGCTTTTTGGCGTCAACGTGTTCAAAGTGCAGGAAGTGCTGCGGCGCCCTGCCCTGTTCCAGGTGCCGGGCCTGCCCAGCCAGTTCTCCGGCGTGGCCGATGTGCGCGGCCGCTCGGTGCCGGTGCTGGACCTTGGCGTGGCCATCGGCCATCCCGAGCGGGGCAACAACGGTGACGGCCCGGGCTATCTGGTGGTGACCGAGTTCAACCGGTCCATCCAGGGCTTCCTGGTCAGCGGGGTGGAGCGCATCGTCAACATCGCCGTACAGGACATCCATCCACCGCCGGAGCTGGGGGCCGAATCCAGTTATCTCACCGCGGTGACCCGCTTCCAGGGCGAGCTTATCCAGGTGATCGACGTGGAAAGCGTGCTGGCCGACATCGCCCAGACCCGCAGCGAAGCGGTACTCGACCCGGCGATGGCCCTGCCCGCCGACGCCCCGCCGATGCAGGTGCTGGTGGTGGACGACTCGCGCGTGGCGCGCCAGCAGATCCGCAGCGTGCTGGACCAGCTGGGCGTCGGCGCCACCCTGCTGTCCGACGGCAAGCAGGCGCTGGACCACCTGCTGCAGATCCACGCCGCCGGTGAAGACCCGGCCCAGCGCTACGCGATGGTGATCTCAGACATTGAAATGCCGGCGATGGACGGCTACACGCTGACCACCGAAATCCGCCGCCACCCGGGCCTGTCCGGGTTGTTCGTGCTGCTGCACACCTCCCTTTCCGGCGTGTTCAACAACGCGATGGTCGAACGCGTGGGGGCCAACGCCTTCGTCGCCAAATATTCCCCACACGAACTGGCCGACTTCGTCCTGGACCGCCTGCGCCGCGTCGCCGAAGCCGCCTGACGCACGCCCGACAGGTATCCCGGCAGCCCCGCCGAGCATGGCTCGGCGCTACCGGCTCTGGCCCGCCGCGCACGTAGACCTTGCAGAGGCGGGGGGCGGGCCCGTGCGGGACCGTTGGAGCCCCGGACGGGCGCAAACGAGACCCCATGGATGGGTTCACGGCGTGTCCCGCACGGGCCCGCCCCCCGCCTCCCACGCGCAGCCGCAGCAGGCCGCCAAAGATGCTTTGGCACGCCGCTTGCAGCCTCCCCGGCACAGTTCCGTGGGAGCGCGCCATGTCCAACCTGATTTCCGACTACCTGGGTGTCCATGCCCAGGCCATGCCGTTGCGCGAGCAGCGCATGAAGCTGATCGCCAGCAACCTCGGCAACGCCGACACCCCCGGCTACAAGGCCCAGGACCTGGACTTCGACGCCGCCCTGCGCAGCGCCCAGGGCCAGTCCGGCAACGGCCTGATGGCCACCACCAACGAACAGCACCTGGCGATCGGCGGCGGCCTGAACCCGTTCCAGATCTCCCGTGAAGGCATCCAGCCCAACCTCGACGGCAACACCGTGGACCCGGACACCGAGCGCGCCGCCTACGGCCGTGCCGCGCTGGAATACCGGGCCTCGCTGAGCTTCGTCGAATCCAAGGTGCGCTCCATGCTCACCGCGATCACGGGGCAATAAACCATGAGCAACCTGCCGATCTTCGACATCGCCGGTTCCGCCCTGCAGGCGCAGTCGGTGCGCATGAGCACCATCGCCTCCAACCTGTCCAACGCCGATTCGGTGGCTGGCTCGGCCGAAGCGGTCTACAAACCGCTGGAACCGATCTTCCAGGCCGTCACCAGCCGCACCGATCCCAACATCACCACGGTGCAGGTCAAGGAAATCAGCCAGAGCAACGCTGCGCCGATCAAGCGCTACGAGCCCGGCCATCCACTGGCCGACGGCGATGGCTACATCTACCAGGCCGACGTCGACCCGGTCGCGCAGATGGTCAACCTGATCTCCACCTCGCGCAATTACCAGGCCGGCGTGGAAATGCTGAGCACCGCCAAAGAACTGGCCCTCGCCACGCTGACGATGGGCCGCTGAGACGCGCCCGCAAGGATCTCTCCATGAGTACTGCCATCACCACCCAGTCCAGCCAGGACGTGTACGCCGCCCTCGGCCTGAACTCGCCCAACAGCAGCGCCAGCAAGAAAAAAGACACGCTGGAGCAGGCCGACTTCCTGCGCCTGATGACCGAACAGCTGCAGCACCAGGATCCGCTGAAGCCGATGGACAACACCCAGATGGTCGCGCAGATGGCGCAGATGTCCACCGTGCAGGGCATCACCGACCTCAACACCACCGTGCAGGGCTTCCAGACCTCGATGGCCAGCGACCAGGTGCTGCGTGGCGCCGCGCTGGTGGGCCACGACGTGCTGGTGCCGTCGGAAAAGATGGTGCTGGAAGCTGAAGGCAGCGTCGGCGGCGTGGTCGCCGCGCCCAGCGCCGGCATGATCAACGTGGACATCACCGATGCCAACGGCTTGAAGGTCGCCCAGATCAGCGTGGAAGCCAGCGCCGCCGGCGAGACCAGCTTCGAATGGGACGGCAAGGACAGCAGCGGCAACCGCCTGCCGCCCGGCAACTATTCGCTGGTGGCCAACCACACCGATGCCGCCGGCGCGCAGACCAAGCTCGGCACCTACGTGGAGGCGCCGGTGGAAAGCGTGACCGTCGGTTCCGACGGCCTGTACCTGAATCTCAAGGGATTGGGCGCCGCCCCGATCGACTACGTGCTCCGCATCAGCTGAGCCCCCAGACCGAATAATCGAGGAGTCCACCATGGCTTTCAATGTCTCGCTGTCCGGCATCAACGCCGCCAACACCGACCTCAGCGTCACCGCCAACAACGTCGCCAACGTCAACACGACCGGCTTCAAGCAGTCGCGCGCCGAGTTCGCCGATCTGTTCTCGGCCACCAGCTATGGCCTGTCACGCAATGCGGTGGGCTCCGGCGCACGCGTGTCCAACGTGGCCCAGCAGTTCAGCCAGGGCAACAACAGCCAGACCGGGCGCAGCCTGGACCTGGCCGTGTCCGGCGAAGGTTTCTTCACCATGAGCATGAACGGCCAGCGCACCTACTCGCGCGCCGGCAATTTCCAGACCGATGCGCAGGGCTTCGTGATCAACCCGGCCGGTGCACGCCTGCAGGTGTTCACCCCCAACGCCGATGGCACGACCTTCGATTCCGGTCGCCTGACCGACCTGCAGCTGCTGACCACCGACAGCCCGCCCAAGCAGACCGGCAGCGTGCAGCTGGCCTTCACCCTGCCGGCCAACAGCAGCCAGCCCACCGTGGCCCCGTTCGACCCGACCGATTCGAACAGCTACAGCCAGTCCAGCGGCGGCGTGACGGTGTATGACTCGCTCGGTGTCAGCCACACCCAGACCTCGTATTTCGTCAAGGGCACCGCTGCCAACGAGTGGCAGGTGTACAACTACGTCGACGGCCAGGCCGCCGGCGCACCGACCACGCTGCAGTTCAACGAGAGCGGCGCGCTGGTTGCCCCGGCCAACGGCAGGATCACCCTGGACGGCTTCACCCCGGCCACCGGCGCCGGCCAGCTCAACCTGACCCTGGATGTGGCCGGGTCGACCCAATACGGCGAGAAGTTCGCCCTGCGCAATTTCCAGCAGGATGGCTACGCGGCCGGCAAGCTCAACGAGATCAGCGTCTCCGAACAGGGCGTGGTCTATGCGCGCTATTCCAATGGCGATGACAAGGCGCTGGGCCAGGTCGCACTGACCAACTTCAACAATGCCCAGGGACTGCAGTCGACCGGTGACAACATGTGGGTGGAAACCTTCGCCTCAGGCTCGCCGCGCACCGCCGCTCCGGACACCTCCGACCTCGGCAAGATCCAGGCCGGCGCCCTGGAATCGTCCACCGTGGACCTCACCGAGCAGCTGGTGAACATGATCGTGGCCCAGCGCAACTTCCAGGCCAATTCGCAGATGCTCAGCACCCAGGACCAGGTCACCCAGACCATCATCAACATCCGTTGATGATGGCCGGCTGACCGCAGCACGGAGCTTCCCCCATGGACAAGGCCCTCTACGTCGCGATGACCGGCGCCCGCGCCTCCCTGCAGGCACAGGGCACGGTGTCGCACAACATCGCCAACACCGATACGCCGGGCTTCAAGGAAGCGCTGGCCAACACCGAGGCCTTCGCGATCCGCGGGCAGGGTTTCGCTTCGCGCGTGGACGCCATCCATGTCGATGCCGGCTTCAACCGGCGCGTCGGTGCCCAGCACATCACCGGCAATCCGCTTGACCTGTCCCTGCAGGCCGGCAGCTGGCTGACCGTGCAGGCACCGGGCGGTGGCGAGGCCTACACCCGCGGTGCGGCGCTGTCGCTGACCCCGAACGGCCAGCTGGTCACCGCCGGCGGCCACGCGGTGCTGGATGAAAACGAAAACCCGATCGCCATCCCGCCGCACCAGGCGATGGAGATCGGCAACGACGGCACCATCTCGATCATCCCGCTCGGCGAGGGTCCGCAGACGATGGCGGTGATCGGCCGGATCAAGGTGGTGGCGGCAGATGACGCGCGGCTGGAACGCGGGCTCGATGGCCTGTTCCGCAACACCGATCCGCAGCAGCCGTTCGTGCAGACCCAGGGCAAGGCACTGGAAAGCGGCCAGCTGGAAGGCAGCAACGTGGACGCCGCCGGTGCGCTGGTGCAGATGATCCAGCTGCAGCGCCAGTACGAAATGCAGGTCAAGGTGATCAAGCACGGCGACGAAAACGCACGCAGCGCCAATAGTCTGCTGCGGCTGAACGGCTGAGTCCACGCCGACGACGGAATACCGGCGCGCCGCAATGGCACGCCGCTTGCAGTACCCCTGGTGAAGCACCTGCGAGCGTTCGCAGGTACCTGCCCCGCCCCGCTGGGCCGGACACCACGCAGAGGACCCGACCATGAACCAGGCACTGTGGATCGCCAAGACCGGACTGGACGCGCAGCAGACGCGCATGTCGGTGGTATCCAACAACCTCGCCAACACCAACACGACCGGCTTCAAGCAGGACCGTGCCAGTTTCGAGGACCTGCTGTACCAGCAGGTGCGCCAGCCTGGCGGTGCCACGTCGGCGCAGACGCAGTTGCCGACCGGCCTGCAGCTGGGAACCGGCGTGCGCGTGGTGGCCACCGCCAAGAACTTCGAACAGGGCAGCCAGCAGCAGACCGGGCGCGCACTGGACGTGATGGTCAACGGCCGCGGCTTCTTCGAAGTGTCCATGCCCGATGGCAGCTCGGCCTATACCCGCGACGGCTCGTTCAAGGTCAACCAGGACGGCGAGCTGGTCACCAACAGCGGTTACCCGGTGCAGCCGGGCATCCAGATCCCGGAAGGCGCACAGACGCTGACCATCGGCAGCGACGGCACGGTCAGCGTGAAGATGGCCGATGACGCGGCCACCGTGGAGATCGGCGCGCTGACCCTGACCGACTTCATCAACCCCGCCGGCCTGCAGTCGCGCGGCGAGAACCTGTACCTGGAGACCACCGCATCCGGTCCGGCGCAGAACGGCAATCCCGGCCTCAACGGGCTCGGCAACGTGGTCCAGGGCGCACTGGAAGGCAGCAACGTCAACGTGGTGGAAGAGCTGGTTTCGATGATCGAAACCCAGCGCGCCTACGAAATGAACGCCAAGGCCATTTCCACGACCGACTCGATGCTCGGCTACCTCAACAACAACGTCTGATCGGACCGCCATCATGCTGCCAGCCGCTACCCTCGCCCGCCTGACCTTCGCTGCCGCCGCCATCGCGCTGCTGGGCGGCTGCGTGATCGCCGGCGACGTGCGCCCCTACCCGGCCCTGGCGCCGGTGCAGCCGGTGATGCCGCCGCAGGCCCAGGCAACGGCCGGGGCAATCTACGCCGCCGGTCCGTCGCTGCAGCTGTATTCGGACCGCCGCGCACGCGATGTCGGCGACCTGCTGACGATCACCCTGCTGGAAAACACCCAGGCACAGATGAGCGCGAACACCGCCACCAGCAAGGAATCCGAGCTGGCCATCGGTACCCCGACCATCTTCGGCGCACCGGTCACCCTGGGCGGCAAGGACATCCTGTCGGCCACCGCGAATGGGTCGCGGGATTTCACCGGCCGCGGCAACAGCGCACAGAGCAACCGCCTGCAGGGCAACGTGACGGTCACGGTGATGCAGCGCCTGCCCAACGGCAACCTGGTGGTGCAGGGCCAGAAGAACCTGAGGCTGAACCAGGGCGACGAGCTGGTGCAGGTGCAGGGCATCGTGCGCGCCGCCGACATCGCACCGGACAACACCATTCCCTCCAGCCGCGTGGCCGATGCCCGCATCGTCTACGGCGGACGTGGCGCGGTGGCGCAGTCCAATGCGATGGGCTGGCTGAGCCGCTTCTTCAACTCCGGCCTGGCGCCGTTCTGAGCATGCCTGCCATGAACCTCCTCACTTTTTCTGCCCGCCTGTTGATCGCGGCCCTGGTCGTTGCCGGTGCCGCGTTGCCGGCGCATGCCGAACGCATCAAGGACCTGGCCCAGGTCGGCGGCGTGCGTGGCAATGCGCTGGTGGGCTACGGCCTGGTGGTCGGCCTGGATGGCAGCGGTGACCGCACCAGCCAGGCACCGTTCACCGTGCAGAGCCTGAAGAACCTGCTCGGCGAGCTGGGCGTCAATGTTCCGGCGAACGTCAATCCGCAGCTGAAGAACGTCGCCGCCGTGGCGATCCACGCCGAGCTGCCGCCGTTCGCCAAGCCGGGCCAGCCGATCGACATCACCGTCTCCTCGATCGGCAATGCGGTGTCGCTGCGCGGTGGTTCGCTGCTGATGTCCCCGCTGAAGGGCGCCGACGGCCAGGTCTACGCGATCGCCCAGGGCAACCTGATCGTCGGTGGATTCGGCGCACAGGGCCGCGATGGCTCGCGGGTGTCGGTCAACGTGCCAAGCGTGGGCCGCATCCCCAACGGTGCCACCGTCGAGCGCGCGCTGCCCGATGTGTTCGGCGCGGCCGGCGAGATCACCCTGAACCTGCACAAGAACGACTTCACCACCGTCTCGCGCATGGTTGCCGCACTCAACAATGCCTTCGGCGAAGGCGCTGCCCGCGCCGTCGACGGCGTCACCGTCGCGGTCAACGCGCCGACCGATCCGGGCGCCCGCATCGGCCTGCTGGCACGCATCGAAAGCCTGGAGCTGACCCCGGGCGCGGCATCGGCGAAGGTGGTGGTCAACTCGCGCACCGGTACGGTGGTGATCGGCCAGCAGGTCCGCGTGGGCGCTGCAGCCATCTCGCACGGCTCGCTGACAGTCACCATCCAGGAAGGCACCAACGTCAGCCAGCCCAATGCGCTGGCGGGCGGCCAGACCGTGGTGAGCCCGCAGTCCACCATCACCGCCACCAACGATGGCAGCCGCATGTTCAAGTTCAACGGTGGCACCTCGCTGGATGAAATCGTGCACGCGGTAAATGCCGTGGGCGCCGCCCCGGGTGACCTGATCGCGATCCTGGAAGCCCTCAAGCAGGCCGGCGCGCTGAGCGCCGAGCTCGAGGTGATCTGACATGCGCATCCAGCCATCCTTCGAGCTCAATCCTTCGCAGCGCAACGATCCGGCCCAGGTCGACAAGGTCGCGCGCCAGCTTGAAGGACAGTTCGCGCAGATGCTGGTCAAGAGCATGCGCGATGCAAGTTTCGGCGACTCGCTGTTCCCCGGCGAAAACACCATGTTCCGCGAGATGTACGACCAGAAGATCGCCGAGTCGATGACCCGCGGCAAGGGCCTGGGGCTGTCGGCGGTGATCAGCCGTCAGCTTTCCGGCGCTGCGGCGGACGGCCCGGCACTGGATGGGCGCATCAACGCCACCGAAGCCACCCGCGCCTACCAGCTCAACGCCCCGGCCGCCGACGCGCCGGCGATGCCGCTGGAAGACGCCGACCAGGCCGTGCGCATGCTGCAGCAGATGGCCGCGGGCAGCTCGCCGCGCCTGTTGCAGCCGATGGAGCAGACCCTGGACCTGATCGCCGGGCGCGACAGCAGCAGCATGCACCAGGCGCTGGGCAGCAGCGATCCGTATGCTGCGCAGACGCTGGCCGCGCCGGCACCGGTGGCGGCCGAGGACCAGTGGGCGGCAACAGCAACCAACCGCGGCACCGGCCCGTCGGCGATCGATACGCTGGCCAGCAGTTCGGCCGTGGCGCGCCTCGGCTCGCACACCCCCGAAGGCTTCGTCGCCGGCATCTGGGCACACGCACAGACCGCCGCCAAGGAACTCGGCGTGGATGCGCGTGCGCTGGTCGCGCAGGCCGCGCTGGAAACCGGCTGGGGCAAGCGCCAGATCACCCACGGCGATGGCCGTACTTCGCACAACCTGTTCGGCATCAAGGCCACCGGCTGGAGCGGCGACCGCGCCACCGTGGGCACCCACGAATATGTGAATGGCGCACGCCGCAACGAAACCGCCAGTTTCCGCAGCTACAGCTCGCCGGCCGAAAGCTTCGCCGACTACGTGCGCCTGCTGAAGAGCAACCCGCGCTACCAGAAGGCACTGGAAGCCGGCACCGACGTGCGCGGCTTTGCGCGCGGGCTGCAGCAGGCCGGCTATGCGACCGACCCGTCGTACGCCAACAAGATCGCCAGCATCGCTGGCGGCCCGACCATCGAACGCGCGGTCGCCGCCATCGGCGATGCCGGCGCGCAGTTGGGTCGCACCTTCGCCAGCACTGCCCAGGCAGCGCTGGGCACCGCCCGTCGCTGAGGAACCCCATGACCAGCGTGCTTTCTACCGGTACCAGTGCCCTGCTCGCCTTCCAGCGCGCACTGGCCACCACCAGCCACAACGTGGCCAACATCAACACCGTTGGCTACAGCCGGCAGCGCGTGGACTTCGCCACCGCCGATCCGCAGCAGATGGGCTACGGCACCGTTGGCAACGGCACCCGAATCGCCGATATCCGGCGCGTTGCCGACCAGCTGGCGATCTCCCGGCTGCTCGACGGCAGCGGCGAACTGGCCCGGCTGAAGCAGCTGTCCACCATGGCTGACCGCGTCGATTCGCTGTTCTCCGATGCCTCCACCAACGTGGCCGGGGTGTGGTCGAACTTCTTCGATTCGGTCAGCGGACTGTCGTCCAACGCATCGGCCACCGCTGACCGCCAGAATGTGCTGGACAGCGCCAACACGCTGGCCAATCGCTTCCGCCAGCTCAATACCAGCCTGGACAGCCTCAACAGCGAGGTCAACAACGGCATCAGCGCAGCAGCCACCGAGATCAACCGGCTGGCCGCGGAAGTGGCGCAGATCAACGGCGCCATCGGCAGCAACGCCGCCAATGCCGCACCGGACCTGCTGGATCGCCGTGACCAGCTGATCGCCAGCCTGGTCGGGTACACCGGCGGCAACGCGGTGATCCAGGACGGCGGCTTCATGAACGTCTACACCGCCGGCGGCCAGGCGCTGGTGGTCGGCAGCACCGCCAGCAAGGTCACCACGGTTACCGATGCCTACCAGCCCGAGCGCCTGCAACTGGCGCTGGAAACCCAGGGCGCCAAGGTGGTGCTGGATTCGAAGGCACTCGGCGGGCAGGTGGGCGGGCTGATGGAGTTCCGCGAAACCGTGCTGACCCCGGCCCAGGCCGAACTGGGCAAGCTCGCGGTGGGCCTTGCGACCACCTTCAACGACACCCACCGCAATGGCGTGGATCTGTACGGACAGATGGGCACCGACCTGTTCAACATCGGCAGCCCGCGCATTACCGACAACACCGCCAACACCGGCAATGCGACGATCCAGGCCAGCTTCGGCGACCTGTCCACGCTGGATGCGCAGAACATCGTGCTGCGCTTCGACGGTACCCAGTGGCAGGCCAACCGCGCCGACACCGGTGCGGCAATCCCGCTGACCGGCAGCGGCAGTGCGGCCGATCCGCTGGTGATCAACGGCGTGCAGATGGTGGTCGGTGGCACCCCGGCGGCCAATGACCGCTTCCTGCTGCAGCCGACCGCCAACGTGGCCGGCAGCATGAGCGTGGCGATCACCGATCCGTCGCGGCTGGCCGCGGCCGCGCCGATCAAGGGGGCGGCGGCCACCGCCAACACCGGCACCGGCAAGCTCACCGACGTCAAGGTGGCCGACGCCGCCAATGCAGCGCTGCGCAACCCGGCCGCGATCGTCTTCACCGCCGCCAGCCAGTACACCATCGACGGGGCCGGCCCGTTCGCCTACACCGCCGGCCAGACGATCACCGCCAATGGCTGGAGCTTCGTGCTGGATGGCGCGCCCAAGCCGGGCGACACCTTCAACATCACCCCGGTCGGTGCCGGTTCGTCGGACAACAGCAACGCGCTGGCACTGGCCAAGGTGGAGGACGCCAAGACCTTCAACAGCGGCACCGTCACCCTCAATGGCGCGTTGGGTGGGCTGACCACGCAGGTCGGCGCGGCCGCACGTTCGGCGCAGTACTCGCTGGATGCGCAGCAGGTGATCACCGACCAGGCGCAGGCCGCGCGGGATTCGGTATCCGGGGTCAACCTGGACGAAGAGGCAGCGGACATGCTCCGCCTGCAGCAGGCCTACCAGGCCGCGTCGCAGCTGATTTCCACCGCCGACACCATGTTCCAGACCATCCTCGGAGCCGTCTCGCGATGAATGACCGTATTTCCACCGGGATGATGTTCAGCCAGTCGGTTTCGCTGATGCTGGGCAAGCAGTCCAAGATCAACCACCTGGAACAGCAGATCGCCACCGGCAGCAAGATCGTGTCGGCCAAGGACGATCCGGTTGCTGCCGGCACCGCCGTCGGCCTGGACCGCGTGGTGGCCGGGCTGGAGCAGCTCGGCAAGAACGCCAACAACGCGCAGAACCGCCTGGGCCTGCAGGAAAACGCCTTGGCCCAGGCCAATGAACTGATGACCCGCGCGGTCGAGCTGAGCATCCAGGCCAACACGCCGGTACCCGGCAACACCGATCTCAAGGCGATCGTCAGTGAGCTGAAAACCATCCAGGACAGCCTGCTGTCGCTGGCCAACAGCAAGGACGGCAGCGGTCGTTACCTGTTCGGTGGCAGCAACGATTCGGACGCGCCGTTCCTCAAGGCCGGCGGCACGGTCAGCTATGTCGGTGACCAGACCCAGCGCCAGGTGGAAGTGGCACCCGGCCAATTGGTCAACGATGCCCTGCCCGGCAGCGAGATCTTCATGCGCATCCGTACCGGCGATGGCACGGTGGACGCCAGCGCGGCCGCCGGCAACACCGGCAGCGGCCTGTTGACCTCGGTCAGCCGCGATGGCAGCGCGGACTGGGACGGCGGCGCGCTCAACGTGCGCTTCACTGCCGCCGGCGAAGGCGCCTACGAGGTGCTGGACGCTACCGGCGCGGTGGTGGCCACCGGCACCCACACCAAGGGCGAAGACATCGTGGTCGGCGGCGTGCGCCTGCGCATCGAAGGGGCACCGGCCGCCGGTGACAGCTTCGATGTGGTGGCCTCCAGCTCGCGCGACATCTTCGCCACGATGGACACGCTGATCGGTGCACTGGAATCGGATCCGCAGACCGCGGCCGACCGCACCGGCATGCAGAACCTGCTGCAGTCGAGCATGCGTGACATCACGCGTGCTTCGGAAAACATGATCGATGCACGGGCCAAGGGCGGTGCGCAGCTGGCCGCCATCGACGACGCCGCCAGCGCACGCGACGCCACCGCCGTAACCGTAAAGAGCACCCTTTCCACCCTGCGCGACCTGGACTACGCCGATGCCATCGGCCAGTACAAGCTCGAAAACGCGGCCCTGCAGGCCGCGCAGACGATCTTCAGCCAGATGCAGGCGATGTCCTTGTTCAACAGTATCCGCTGACCTTCATCCGGGCGCCCCAAGCGCGCCTCTACCAACAGACCCGAGCAACCCACGGAGACGCCCCATGGCACAGATCATCAACACCAACACGATGTCGCTGAACGCCCAGCGCAACCTTTCCACCAGCGGCAACTCGCTGGCCACCTCGATCCAGCGCCTGTCATCGGGCCTGCGCATCAACAGTGCGAAGGACGACGCGGCGGGCCTGGCGATCTCCGAGCGCTTCACCACCCAGATCCGCGGCATCAACCAGGCCGCGCGCAATGCCAACGACGGCATTTCGCTCGCACAGACCGCCGAAGGCGCCTTGGGCGAGATCGGCAACAACCTGCAGCGCATCCGCGAGCTGGCCGTGCAGGCGCGCAACGCCACCAACTCCGATTCCGACCGCCAGGCGCTGAACGCCGAAGTGCAGTTGCTGAAGTCGGAAATCCAGCGCGTGTCCGAGCAGACCAACTTCAACGGCACCAGCCTGCTCAACGGCAGCTTCACCAACCAGGCCTTCCAGATCGGCGCCGACCAGGGCCAGACGATCAACATCTCGCAGATCGCCAACGCCAATACCAACAAGCTGGGCAGCTGGACCAGTGCGTCCACTGCGGCCAGCGTGACCAGCGCAGTGGCCACCGGTGGCGCCGCTGCGGCGGTGCCGAACGCCTCGGTAGTTTCAGGGCAGTTCGATGACGTCACCGCTGCTGCGGGCGGTTTCTCGTTCTCGGTCGGTGGCGTGGAAATCCTCACTGCCGCTGCCGGCGCAACGGTCACCGAAGCACAGATCACGCAGGCGCTGTCCGATCGCTCCGCTGATCTGGCCGCCGGCGGCTTCACCTCGACCGGCACGGTTGCCGCTGGCACGCTAGCGTTCTCGCGCGCCGATGGGGGCGAGTTCACCATCGGCATGACCGGTGCCGGCGCGGACGGTTTCCAAGGGGCCGGCTTTGTAGGCTCCCAGGACAACGGCACTGCCGCTGTCGCGGCCAGCTTCGGCGCCATCACGGCCGGCCAGCTGACCCTGTCCACCGCCGATGGCACCGGCACCGTCGACATCGTAGTGGGCGCGTCCAAGGACACGGCCGAGCGCAACACCATGATGGTCAACGCGGTGAATGCGAAGAGTCACGAAACCGGCGTCACCGCCTCGATCATCGATGGCAAGGTGCAGCTGGAATCGAAGACCGGCAACTTCGAGATCGGGGGCAGCCTCACCGCCGACGAACTCGCAGGCGCCACCGGCTTCACCGCTGGTGACAGCTCGGTCAATGGCCGCTCGTTCACTGCCGGCTCGGCCCAGGTCGGTTTCGCTGCGCTGGACATCTCCTCGCAGGCTGATGCGGACAACGCGATCCTGGCCATGGATGCGGCGCTGCAGTCGGTCAATTCGGCGCGTGCCGACCTCGGCGCGATCCAGAACCGCTTCAGCTCCACCATTGCCAACCTGACCACGTCCTCGGAAAACATGTCCGCTGCGCGCAGCCGCATCCGCGACGTGGACTACGCCCAGGAAACCGCCGAACTGACCCGCTCGCAGATCCTGCAGCAGGCCGGCACGGCGATGCTGGCCCAGGCCAACCAGGTGCCGCAGAACGTGCTGAGCCTGCTGCAGTCGTAATACCGCCCTGCCCCGGCAGCGCAGCAACCGAAGGCCCCGCCAGGCAACTGGCGGGGCCTTTCTGCCTCCAAGGGCCGCAAAGCATCGCTCGGCGCTACCGAATCCGGAAAAAATAATTGACTTGTGGCTAAAGGCTGGGCAGGCAGTGCCGTTATTGATTTCAGCAGCGGCAGCACACCCCCACCGGGGCGCCCATCCACTGCCCCTAATACCGGCCAGGCTGAACTGCCGGACCCACTGCCAAAAAGGAAAACCGCACCATGGCACAAGTCATCAACACCAACACCATGTCGCTCAACGCCCAGCGCAACCTGAGCACCAGCGGCACCAACCTGGCCACCACCATCCAGCGCCTGTCCTCGGGCCTGCGCATCAACAGCGCCAAGGACGATGCCGCCGGCCTGGCCATCTCCGAGCGCTTCAGCACCCAGATCCGTGGTGCCAACCAGGCTGCCCGCAATGCCAACGACGGCATCTCGCTGGCGCAGACCGCTGAAGGCGCCCTGGGCGAAATCGGCAACAACCTGCAGCGCATGCGTGAACTGGCCGTTCAGTCCCGCAGCGCCACCAACTCCGATTCGGACCGCCAGGCGCTCAACTCGGAAGTGCAGCTGCTGAAGCAGGAAATCCAGCGCGTCGCCGAACAGACCAACTTCAACGGCACCAACCTGCTGGACGGCAAGTTCACCAACCAGGCCTTCCAGATCGGCGCCAACCAGGGCGAGACGATCAACATCTCGCAGATCGCCAACGCCAACATCAGCAAGCTCGGCAGCTGGACCAGCGCCTCGACCAATGCTTCGGTCAGCGGTGCGGTTCCGAACGGCGGCGCTGCTGCGGCAGTGGCTACCACCACCGGCACTTCGGGTGCGTTCACCAGCGCAGTGTCCAATGCTGACGGCCAAGCCTTCTCGCTGACTGTCGGTGGCGTCGAAGTGCTGTCCCGCACGCAGACTGGCGGCAACCCCGTCACCGTGGACGACGCAGCGATCGACACGGCTCTGCAGAGCGCAGAGGTCAGCGAAGCCCTCGCCCAGGCCGGCATCACTGTCAGCGGTACCGCCGCTGGTGACGACCTGGCCTTCAGCAAGGCCGACGGCACCGACCTGACCGTAGCCGTGGCGAACACCTTCAACACTGCCGGTGGCTTCGCCACTACAGGCTTTGTTGCGGCACATACCGATGGCACCGAGGCTACCGCTGCTTCCTTCACCGCTGCGTCCTTCACCCTGACCGGCAGCACCGGCTCGGCCACCATCTCCCTGGATGCCGCCAAGACCGCAGGTGACCGCGCCACGCAGATGGTCAACGCGGTCAACGCCAAGACCCACGAAACCGGCGTCAGCGCTTCGCTGGTCGAAGGCAAGCTGCAGCTGACCGGCAAGGAAGGCAACTTCGAAATCGCCGTCGCCGACGGCACCGATGCCGATGCGCTGACCGCCCAGACCGGCCTGACCGCTGCGGAAACCACCAACTACGCCGCAGGTGGCGCCAAGACCGGCTTCGCCGATCTGGACATCTCCTCGGTGGGCGGTGCAGACAACGCGATCCTGGCCATGGACGCTGCGCTGAACTCGGTCAACTCCTCGCGTGCTGACCTCGGCGCGATCCAGAACCGCTTCACCTCGGTCGTTGCCAACCTGAACACCTCTTCGGAGAACATGTCGGCCGCCCGTAGCCGTATCCGCGACGTGGATTACGCTTCGGAAACCGCCGAACTGACCCGCAACCAGATCCTGCAGCAGGCCGGTACGGCCATGCTGGCCCAGGCCAACCAGTCCAGCCAGAGCGTGCTGAGCCTGCTGGGCTGATCCACGGATCAAGCAGTACGTGAGACCGGAAAGGGGGCGAAAGCCCCCTTTTCGTTTGTGTGGGACGGGAGAGCGTGACGACCAACGGTCGTCACCCACAACGACCAACAGTCGTCACCCACAACGGTCAGCGGCCGTCATCATCGGACCGTGGCACGGGGCTTGCATCAAGCCAGCCAGCGCAGCAGCGCTCAAGCTCGCCCAAACACGGCCGATAGCAGATGCATGGCATCGGCTCGTGCCGTCACCGCACAAGGATCCTTCCATGTCCCTCGGCACCATCGGTTCCGGCCTCGACATCCCCAGCCTGGTCTCCCAGCTTGTCGCCAACGAGCGCGCGCCGAAGGAAAACCAGATCAACAACGCCGGCGTCGCCGCCAGCGCCAAGCTTTCGTCCCTGGGCACCATCAAGAGTGGCATGACCAGCCTGCAGACCGCGCTGAGCGCCCTGGTCAAGGGCGTTTCCAATCCAGGCATCAAGGCCAGCACGCCAACCGAATCGAACTTCACCGCCGTCATCGATACCGCCAGCACTGCGGGCAAGCCGGCCGCCGGAACGCATGAGGTGGAAGTCCGTTCGCTGGCACAGAACCAGAAGCTGAGCTCGAAGGCGTACGAGAAGGACGCGGTGATCGGCGATGGCACGCTGAACATCGGCTACGGCGAGAAGAACATCAGCGTCACCATCCCGGCGGGCGCCAAGCTGTCCGAAGTGGCTGCGGCGATCAATTCCGCTGCCGGCGGCAAGGGTGTGACGGCCGCCGTGGTGACCGCCGATGATGGCCAGCACCTGGTGCTGACCGCCGTGGATTCGGGCACCAAGGGCGCGCTTACCGTCAGCACCAGCGGTGGCAACGGCGGCCTGGGCGACCTGGTGCACGATGCCGCCGGCACCTCGAAGATGACCGAAATGGTCGCCGCCAAGGATGCGGTGGTGGTGGTGGATGGCTTCACCCGTACCTCCAGTTCGAACACCGTCACCGATCTGGTCCCCGGCATCACGCTGACGCTGACCAAGGCCGAAGAAGGCAAGAAACAGACGCTGACGTTGACGCCTGACAACAGCACGCTGAAGACCAACCTCAACGCGTTCATCAGTGCCTACAACTCCATCCAGAGCACGCTGAAGAGCTCCAGCGCCTACAACGCCGAAACCGGCACCGCCGCCACGCTGACCGGCGATGCAATGGTACGTGGCCTGCAGCAGCAGCTGCGCAGCTCACTCAGTGCCAACGTCAACGACATGAAGACGATGGGCCTGACCATCGCAGCGGATGGCACGCTGAGTCTGGATGCAGCCAAGCTGGACACAGCGATGGCGCAGAACCCGGAAGCGGCCAAGTCGCTGTTCGGTGCCGAAGGCAGCATCGGCAAGTCGATGACCGCGCTGCTGAAGAGCAATTTGGACACAACCACCGGCACCATCACCCAGCGCACCAATTCGCTCAACAAGGAAATCAAGGCGCTGGAAAAGCAGCTGGATGATCTGGATGCGCGCATGGAAAAAGTATCCGATCGCTACACCAAGCAGTTCACCGCGATGGAAGGCCTGGTCACCCAGATGCAGAGCGCCAGCAATACGCTGTCCCAGCAGCTGGCCAACAACAGTTCCAAGAGCTGATCCGGCGTCCGCGCCAGCCCGCTCAAGTTGATCGGCCTGATGGCCGATATCCATGAAACACCGGTACCGGCTGCACTCCGCCACGGGCGGGACCAGGCAACCGGCACCCCAGGAGAAACCATACATGTACGGCACAAACCGGCAGTTCGCCGAGCAGTACCGCAAGGTCGGCGTCAGCACTTCGGTGGTCGATGCGGACCCGCACAAGCTGGTGGCGCTGCTGCTGGCCGGTGCCTGCGAGCGCATCCGCACCGCCGAGGCCGCGCTGCAGCGCAGTGACCAGGCGCGCAAGGGCAAGGCGATCGGCGAAGCCTGCTCGATCGTCGGCCATCTCGACGGATCGCTGGACCATGAGGCCGGCGGTGAGATCGCCGCCAACCTGTCCGCGCTCTACGAGTTCGTGATCGTGCGCTTGACCGAAGCCAACCTGCACAACGATCCGGCTGCGCTGAAGGATGCACTGAGCCTGATGATGGAGATCGACTCGGCCTGGAACGCCATCCCCGGCGACCAGCGCCAGATCCGTGGCGCTGGTACACCATGACCGCCCTGGTGCTGCAGCCGCTGCACGCCTCGCTGGAGACGCTGGAAGCGCACCTGCCCAGCGGCGACCATGAAGGCAGCGAACGCCTGATGGCCGAGCACCTGCAGGCGGTGGCCGCGCTGTCGCTGAGCGTCGAACGCCCCACCGATGAGGCGATCCGGACCCTGCTGGCCCACCAGCAGCGGGTGATGGGCCGCATGGTGCAACTGCGCGATGAAGCGGCTGCCCACCTCAACCACGGCAAGCGCTCCCTTCGCGCTGCGCATGCCTACCTGAAGGCAGAATCGCTGGCATGAACACGCCCGCCGCGCCGCTGATCCACCATCCCGCAGAAAGCGAGCTGTTCGATGAAACGCTGAGCTGCGAGGTGGACCTGCCCGCGGACTTCCTGCGCGGCAGCGGCGGCGTGCGCGCCAGTGCGGCCGAGCAGCTGCTGCGCAGCATCGGCCTGGTGGAAGACAGCCGCGGCGAGGACAAAGACGACCGCGGCGAAGCCAGCCCCGGCCAGCAGCGCATCGAAGCCAAGCTCGATCTGGTGCTGCTGCTGGTCGGCCGGCTGGTACGCCAGCAGGCCGATGCCCTGCCCCTGCGTCCGCTGCGCTGGTCGCGACGCGGCATCCGACTGCAGCTGGGCCCGCGCAGCGGCGCGGTTGCGGGCAGTGCCGGCACGGTGCGCCTGCAGCCCAGCGACTGGCTGCCGGACCACGTGGACCTGCCCGTGCAGGTAGTGGCCGAAGCAGCCAACGGCGCCGGCGGCCACTATCTGTGGCTGCGTTTAGACGAGCTCGGTGACGGGCTGGAAATGGCGCTGGAACGCCACCTGTTCCGCCTGCACCGGCGCCAGATCGCCGACGCCCGACGCTACCGCTGAGGCGCAATACGGGATGGCCGTCGCTGTACGCGACTGTCGCTATTGGCTGCCCGGCCCCGGTCCGTTATGGTGGTCCCTTCCCTGCCTGTAGCTGCTCACCTTGCGCGTTCTGATCGTCGACGACCACACCCTAGTCCGCGCCGGCCTTGGGCGACTGCTGCAGGGATTCGCCGATGTCCAGCTGGTGGCCGAAGCCAGCAATGCTGAACAGGCGCTCCAGCAAGCGCTGCAGCATGCACCGGATGTGGTGCTGATGGATCTTTCCCTGCCCGGGCGCACCGGCCTGGAAGCACTCAGCGATATCCGCCTGCGTGCCCCGGGATCGCGCGTGGTGATGATGACCATGCATGACGACGTCGCCCACGTGCGTGATGCGCTGGATCGCGGCGCAGTAGGTTTCGTGGTCAAAGATGCCGCGCCTGGCGAACTGGAACTGGCACTGCGCGCGGCGCATGCCGGCCAGGTGTTCCTGAGCCCGCAGATTTCGGCAAAGATGC
>Ga0265780_10003147_pt1 | contig 21872 bp, 19 predicted proteins | sample P1T30metagenome_FD_192432 | JGI IMG/M metagenome (GOLD analysis project Ga0265780, IMG submission 192432) | Plant litter microbial communities from East Loma Ridge, Irvine, California - P1 T30 | ecosystem: Environmental > Terrestrial > Plant litter > Unclassified | place: USA: California...
CGACCAACTTCAAGGTGGCCAGCCGCCTTGGCCTGATCGGCACATGGGCACTGCGTGGATCGTACAATACCGGTTTCCGTGCGCCCGCCCTCGCACAATCCGGCTACAACGCGTCCAACACGCTGATCCTGAACGGCACGCAGGCTATCGTCCGCGTCGCGGCCGTCGATACGCCTGCCGCGCGTCTCGCCGGAGCCCGTGACCTGAAGCCGGAGACGTCGAACAACGTGTCGGCCGGCACCGTGTTCGAAGTCGGCGGACTGACGTTCACGCTTGATGCTTATCAGATCAAGGTGCGCGACCGGATTGCGATCTCGTCTACTTTCCAGGACACCCGCCTGACCAACTTCCTTGCCTCCAATGGCCAATCCGGCTTCGCCGCGCTGTCGTTCCTCACCAATGCGGTGGACACCAAAACCCGCGGCGTCGATCTGGTCATGAACTACCGTCACACGTTCGGTGATGGAAGCCGGGTAACCGGAACGCTCGCTGGCAATTACAACAAGACCACGTTCGACCGGATCGCGACTGCGCCGGGCCCCATCGCGGCGTTGGGCATTACAACGCCGCTTTTCGACGTGACGCAGCAGCTGCGCTTCTCGGATAGTCAGCCACGCGATAAGGTGACGCTCGACGTCAACTACGCGCGGGGCCCCTTTACCCTATCGGTTACGAACACCCGGTACGGCGAGGTCTCGACGGTCGCGATACAGAACAGGACGCCGGCACAGGTCGCGGCATTGATCCCCGGCTTCGACACGCGGACGATCGCGTCGTCGCCCGGCAGCGCCAATAGCGACATTATCCAAACCTTCGGCGCCAAAGTGCTGACCGACGTCGAACTATCTTGGCAGGCAACCAAAGTGCTACGACTGAGCGCTGGTGCCCAGAACCTGTTCGACGTCTATCCGGACGAGAACCTCGCATCCACTGTTGCAAGTGTGGCAGCCGGTACCAACGGCTCTGACAATGCCGGAACTCAACCGTACAACGCGATCTCACCGTTCGGCTTCAATGGACGGTCAGTGTTCGTTCGGGCAGGGCTAAACTTCTAACCAGGAAACGAGGCTGGCGGGCGTTTTGCCGATGGCGGGTGCAATAAAGCGGTTCGGCGTCCGCACAGCCTTCGAATGGGCACGATCTGAACGTCCGCTCGAGGAGATGTACAGCGCACCTCCGGCACCGTTCTAGCAGTACCGGCTACGCCCTATCTTGCGGCTGTCATAGCTAAGTTAGAGCTTGCCGCCTCGCGCCGTGTCGGACAGCAGCCATTGTAGGTCAGCCAGCAAGCACGGCTGCGACCGCTTGGTCTAGTGCAACCGAGGCAGCGGCAATCTTCTGCTGGCGCTCGGCAAGCCGAACCTGTTCAGCAGAGAGCTGCGTCCGCGCGTCAGCAACCATCTTTGCAACCGAGGACGGCGCTGGGCCGCCAGTACCGCTGCGGCGTGCGACGTTCTTTACCGGGTCGAGGGCTTCGCGCACTGCCGTTGCGGAAATCTTCAATGAGTGGCCGAGCTGTGCTTTTGCCTCGGTCTGAACCATGCTTTCCGTGACCTGGTTTGCCGTTTTGCCTTGGTCGATCGCGGCATTGACCACCCGGGCAATCACCTCATGCGCTTCCCGAAAGTCGATCCCGCTTTCCCGCACCAGCGCGTCGGCAAGGTCAGTCATCGTTGAGAAGTTCTGTGCGGCATAACGCTGCATTTGGAATTTATTGGGCTGAAGGGTGCGCACTACCCCAGTCATGGCGTGGGTCGCCGCAATCATCGCGTCCAGAGAGCGTGGCTCCAGCGGCACACGTGCCACGCTGTGCTGGTACTCGATCGCGTTAAGCGATGTCAGTATCGAAACCGATTGACCAACAGCGCTCGCAGCGATCGCTCGCGTTCTCTCTAATGAGTCCGGGTTCTTCTTCTGCGGCATGATGCTGCTCGTGCCCGCAAACGCCGGATCAAGCTCCGCCGATCTATACTCATCCGTAGACCACAGCTGTATCTCGGACGCTAACCTGGACAGACCACTAAGGTAGATGGCGTTGTCCGATGCGAACTCGGCAATATGATCCCAGCCAGCGGTGCCCTCAATGGTGTCCACCACAAGTCCATCGAAGCCCAGCAGCGTTGCGGTCCGCTCGCGATCAAGCGGCCAGCCAGTACCCGCCGAGGCTGCAGCGCCAAGGGGGTTTTGGTTCATCCGCGGGTACAATTGCTCGTAGCGATCGATGCTTTTGCCCAGACTTTCTGAAATCGCCATAAGGTAATGGCCAAGCGTGATTGGCTGCGCTTCTTTGCGATGCGTATAGACCACCATCACCGTATCGAGATTGGCGACCGCCTTGTTCACAATCGCTGCCCTGAGGCCGATCAGCGCCTCGATCGTCCGATTCAGTTGGTCGCGGTAGAACATACGATTGACCGTGTTGGCCAGATCGTTTCGGCTACGCCCGGTGTGCATACGCCCGGCGACTGGTCCGATCGCCTTGATGAGTGCTGCTTCATACGGAAGATACGTGCGTAGCGACACGTTACTCTTCGCCTGTGCATCAACGGTATCAAGGCCGCGCAAGATGGTAGCGGCGTCAACACGAGTAATGATCCCACGTTCGGCTAACATGACCACATGGGCCCGATGCAATCGGCTCTCGTAGACAAATGTCGCATCGCTTAGCGTGTTGGCCGCGGCGTCGAAATTATACAGCTCTTGGAACTCAGGGGCCTTAGGAACGGCGCTTCTGCCGATACGAGTAGCGTCTGGTGCGGAACCCTGCGCGTTCACCGGCACCGGAGTGCTTAATAACAGAGCAAGGGCTAACGCCGACACGCACTTTGGATTGGAGTTGGACATATCGGCTCCTAGAGGTCGATAGAGCGATTAGGCCAAGCCTGACTCTGATACAATGTCTCATGCACCGCGCTACAGAGCCGTAGCCTCTGGTTAAGCGATTGAAGCTGCCTGTGAATCAGGACGACATGTAGGTCGGTGGCACGCTCGATCAGAAAGCCGCTACCCTGAAGGTGATCGAGGAATGCTTTGATGATCACGCGCGGAAAGAGAGTTTTTCGCCTAGACGAGCGTACAGGCTGCGTCCAAGATCGGCCCGAACTAGCCCCGAAAAACGTAGCCGGTTTTACAGCTTCAGAATGGTGACGCGGAATCGCTTGATGTGGGCGATGGCCAACGCCCCTGTCTTATTGATCAAACCGATCGATCACATGCCGGCCCGTCCGAAACCACGCGATAGTCTTCAATCGACGCTGGGGACGGCGTTTGCAATCATTGAGAGGCTGCCGTCCAAAATCACCCGTTTGCCGCACAGTCGTATTTGCGACTGGGTTTTCCGCACATCTGACCGCTAAACGGCAATAATTGGCGGTTAGGCGACAGGCAGCTTTCGGGACCGCGATGGTTGAAAGCTGCCTTTGAGCCAGTGTCACAACCGTTCGAAACTGTTGAAAAACTCGCCCCGGCTTGGAGGCAGTGCTTGAGCCAGCAACATTCTTCCAATGCCCCTTCGGCTTCCACAACTCCTTGTGTGCAGCCGGCCATCTGCGAGCAATCATATTAGGCGCCAGGTGACCACACTGACTGCTTCCCGAGTTTTTTAACAGTCTCGGTCGGTTGTGACACCGGATCGCATCATGGTCTTGCTACCGTAAGCGTTTGAAGGACGCGCCCTTGCCAATCTTGTTCAGTATGGGGTGCTTAGTGAATCAACGAGGTGATCCACAATCGCCCTGACCTTTGCTGAAAGTTTGGGACCAGCCGGGAAGATGGCATGGATCTCGGCTGGCGCGAGCTGCCAGGCTTCGAGCAATTGAGTGAGCTGTCCGGTCCGTAGTTCATCGCCTGCCATGACGCGGGTCGCCAGTGCGATACCCATGCCCGCGACCGTCGCTGCCAGCACGCCTGGCGCTGAGTTGATCGAAAGCTTTGCGGAGACGTCGACAGCAGTGACGGTCTGATTGCGCGTGAAACGCCAACTCTCGCGACCGAACAGGCCGTGCTGGATGATGCAGGCATGTCCCGCGAGTTCGGCCGGATCGGCTGGCGAGCCACGCAGGCGTAGATAGGACGGCGCGGCAATCACCAGTCGTTCGACCAAGGCCAATTTGCGGGCACCGAAGCTGGAATCGTCCAGCGGTCCGACGCCGACCCGTATGGCGATATCGACACCGTCGGTGACGAGGTTCTGACGTGTGTCGCTCATGACGATCTCGACTCGAAGGTCAGGATGCCGTTCGAGAAACGGTGCCAGGGCCGGGATGATGGCGCGCGTGCCGTACATCACCGGCATCGCAAGGCGGATGACCCCGTGAAGCGAATCTAACCCGCGGGTCGCCTGCTCGGCCTCCTCCATTTCTGCAAGCAGACGTCGCGCGCGCCCCAGATACAGGGCGCCAGCATCCGTCAGAGAGACACTGCGTGTTGTGCGCAGCAGCAGCGTCGTGCCCAGCCGCGCCTCCAACGCACTGACGATTCGGGATACCGATGGCTGCGAGAGGCTGAGTTCACGCGCTGCGCGCGAGAGGCTGCCACTTTCAGCCACGCGGGCGAACACAGCCATTTCCTGCCAACGATCACTCATTTAAATTCCGAATATATGTTGTCCGCAGATGACCCGTACCCCGACGATCTCAAATAACATACTTAGCAAGCAGGCCGGACGGTCAGTTGGTGCTGATCATCGATACTGACCGACGCATCGCGGCCGCTAGTCGTACCCCCTCTTGCAAGGACTCTTCCTATGTCGATCAAGATCTATGGCGACCCTGGTTCGGGCAGCCTGCGCCGTGTCACGTCTGCTGCGGCGATCATGGGCCTTCCCATCGAGCGGGTGAACATCGACCTGTTCAAGGGCGAGAGTCACACGGCCGACTTCCTGGAGCTGAACCCTCATGGACTGTCTCCCGTCATGGTAGACGGCGATGTCGTCCTATACGAAGCCTCCGCGATCAACCTCTACCTTGCGGACAAAGCGGGCGGCCAGCTGCTCGGTGTCACGCCGCGCGAACGCTACGAGGTGCTACAATGGATGTTCTGGTCGGGCGAGCAATGGCGCGTCTTTGCGACCCTCACGTTCGACGAGCGCATCGGCAAGCGCTTTATGGGTCAGCCTGAGGATGAGAGCATCACAGCGCTGACGTTCGCCAAGATCCGCGCGGCAGCAGCCGTCCTCGATGCCCACTTGGCAGAGCGACAGTTCGTGGTTGGCAATCAGCTGACCCTGGCCGACATCGATATCGCTGCACCCTTCTCGCAGAACGAGCGGACCAAGGTGCCGTTCGATGAATATCCCAATCTCGTTGCTTGGCAGCAGCGATTGCTCGCGACGGTGCCGGCCTGGGCCGAGACGAAGCGGGAAGTCGATGAACGCATCGACACTGCGCTTCAGGGCGCTGGCATCGGGCTGTGATGCGTGATGCCGCGCGTTCGATAAGCGCGCGGCACCGAAGCAGAGGGACAAGCGCATGAAGATCGATCTGACCAGACGTACCGCCATCGTAACGGGATCGACCGCCGGCATCGGCCGGGCGACGGCGGAAGGTTTGGCACGGGCCGGCGCTACTGTAATCGTCAACGGTCGCACACAGACGAGGGTCGACGCAGCCGTGCGTGAGATGCGCGCCGCTTTTCCCGAAAGCGACATTTCCGGCATCGCTGCTGATCTGTCGACCGCTGAGGGTGCAAACGTCTTCATCGCGGCAGCCCCTGAGGTTGACATCCTCGTGAACAATGTCGGTACGGCGTTTCTCCGGGACTATCATGGCATTGAAGACATCGCAGCCATCCCCGATGCGGATTGGCTGGGGCTGTTCCAGCTCAACGTGATGAGCGGTGTACGGCTCTCGCGCCACTATCTGCCGCGCATGGTAGCCAGTGGCTGGGGCCGCGTTGTGTTCGTGAGCAGCGAGTCCGCAGTGAACACGCCCAAGGAGATGCTCGATTACGGCATGACCAAGACGGCACAGCTCGCCGTTTCACGCGGCCTGGCTGAGGCGGTTGCGGGCACCGGCGTCACCGTCAATGCCGTGCTTCCAGGACCGACCCGATCAGAGATCCTCGGTGACTATGTTGCGAAGCAGGCCGAAGCGAACGGCATCACAGCCGGTCAAGCTGAACAGGATTTCCTTCAGGCGCTGCGCCCCACGACCCTGATCGGCCGCTTTGCCACCACCGACGAGGTCGCCAACATGATCGTCTATGCCTGCTCGGAACAGGCGTCTGCGACCACAGGTGCGGCCTTGCGCGTCGATGGTGGTGTCGTGCGCTTCGTCGCTTGATCCAACCTTCAGCCCGAAGCGCCAATTCATCTTCGACCCGACACGGCGTCACGTCGAACCGGCCTGATATCCTGGCCGATGCCGACCGACGTGCCGGAGCGATGCCCCTTCATTACAGGAGAAGCACCATGTCCAAGCTCAATGGAAAGATCGCCGTCATCACGGGCGGTAGCAGCGGTATTGGGCTTGCGACCGCCCGACGCTTTGTCGATGAAGGCGCTTACGTGTTCATCACAGGCCGCCGCATGTCCGAACTTGAGAAAGCCTGGGACGTGATCGGCCGCGACGTATCGATCATCCAAAGCGACGTCGCTAACCTCAACGACCTCGACGCAGTGTTCGCGCAGGTGAAGGCCGAGAAGGGCGTCATCGACATTGTCGTCGCAAACGCCGGCTTCGTCGAACAGTCACCGATCGAAGCGGCCACTCCGGAGCATTTCGACCGGACGTTCGGCATCAACGTGCGCGGTGTGTTCTTCACCGTGCAGAAGGCGCTGCCCCTGATGACCCGCGGCGGTTCAATCGTGCTTGTAGCGTCCGGATTGCACCTGAAGGGTTTTCCTGCCCACTCGACCTATTCCGCCAGCAAGGCAGCGGTGCGCTCAATGTCGCGGACCTTGGCGGCAGAACTGAAGGATCGTGGCATTCGCGTGAACACGCTGTCCCCCGGTGCAGTCGACACGCCTATCATCGAGAGCCAGTTCGAGACTCAGGAAGAGGCGGATGGTGCACGCACGGCCTATGCCCAGATTACGCCGCTTGGACGCCTCGGCAAGCCGGAAGAGATGGCTGCTGCGATGCTGTTCTTGGCGTCCGATGATAGCAGCTTCTCTACCGGTACGGATCTGATCGCCGATGGTGGGATTACGCAACTCTAGGTGTCAAAACCGGACGAGGCTGTTGAAAAACTCGCCCCGGCTTGGAGGCAGTGCTTGAGCCAGCAACATTCTTCCAATGCCCCTTCGGCTTCCACAATTCCTTGTGTGCAGCCGGCCATCTGTGAGCAATCATATTAGGCGTCAGGTGACCACACTGACTGCTTCCCGAGTTTTTCAACAGTCTCGGACGGTTGTGACACTCGTCAGCGCCGGCCGACACCCCCAACCAGTAGCGATCGTACTCCCGTTTTAGGCGTATTGCTACGTAAATATCAGTGCTGATTGGCACGCGGTTGTCAGCGGTAAATAGCACACCACGGTGCGGCACGCGGTACCGATAGCGATCGATTTCAAGCGTGCAAGACGGCTTAGGCCGGAGCAATGAATTGGAACGTGTTCAAGAGACCGCTCCACCGCAGCAGACTTTAGCTCATGATCGTTTGGTCGCGGGCGAGCCCAGCGCGCTGGCGATGAGGTTGGTAAGGCGGTCGCCACGCGGTGAAAACGATGGCTGGTCGTTAATCCAGCCGAGTGCGCCCATCAGCGCGAACAGGTCGGTGCCGTCGAGGTCGCCGCGCACGGCGCCGACCTCCTGCGCGCGGGCTAACAGTCTGGCACCGGCGGAACGCAAGCCGGTGCAGGACGCGTGAAGCGCTGAGTTCGGATCGGCAAGAGCATCCGCCAAGAGATCCACCACACCGCTATAGCTTTGCACGAATGTCACGCCGTCGCGAAACCAGGAGATGAGCCCGTCACCGGGGTGGTCGCCTGCGGCAAGCGTAATAGCTGCCTGTGTCAGCACTGCCAGCCGCGAGCGGAGCAACGCTTCCAGCAACGCCTCGCGAGTCGCGAAATGGCGGTGCATTGTGCCCATGCCGACGTCCGCTTGACGCGCGATCTCGCGCAGCGACGCGTCAGCACCCTGCTTCGCGATGACCTCGTCGGCAACTGCGAGCAGGCGATCATAATTTCGTTTCGCGTCAGCGCGCATAGAAACCTTTGACAAGCGGGGCGGTGATCCACATAAACGGGTCAATGACCCGTATTGTAGGAGATTGCTGTGGGAAAGCTAGACGGAAAGACCGTGGTTGTAACCGGCGGCACAAGCGGCATGGCGTTGGAAAGTGCACGTCTGTTCGTAGAGGAGGGCGCCTACGTCTTCGTTACTGGCCGCGGGCAGGATAGGCTGGACGAGGCCGTGGCCTTGATCGGCCGGAACGTGAAGGGCGTCCAGGGTGACGCCGCAAAACTCAACGACCTCGACCACCTGTTCGAGACAGTGAAGCGCGAGCGGGGCAGTCTTGACGTGCTGTTCGCGAGCGCAGGCGCTGGTGGCGAGGCGCAGAAGATCGGCAACGTCACGGAAGCCAACTTCGATACGCTGTTTGGACTCAACACGCGCGGGACCCTCTTCACCGTGCAGAAGGCATTGCCGCTGTTCAACGATGGCGGATCGATCATCATGACGGGGTCGATCGCATCGGTGAAGGGCTGGCCCGACTACAGCGTCTATTCGGCCAGCAAGGCGGCCCTGAGATCCTTTGCCAGGACCTGGCTCAACGAGTTGAAGGATCGTCGGATCAGAGTCAACGTGCTTAGTCCGGGGCAGATCGCCACGCCTATTCAGGATCAGATGTTCGATCCTGAGACCAAGAAGCAGTTTGAGGCGCTCATTCCTCGCGGTAAGATGGGCCGACCGGAGGAAATCGCGTCGGTCGCCCTATTCCTGGCGTCGGACGACTCCAGCTACGTCAACGGCGTTGAATTGGCCGTCGACGGTGGAACGTCGGCCATCTGACCTCATTGCGGGCCTTTCTCTCGCTTAATTCCGTGGATGCTGTCGCCCCGCACACTTCCAGTCCGCTTCGTCATGTAAGGAGACATGAATGTCCTCAACCATCAAGGTGGGTATCATCGGTGCGAACGCGCGCGGTGGTTGGGCCGGCGAGGCCCACGTCCCGGCCGTGCAGGCGCTGGCCGGACTGAGCCTCGCCGCGGTGGCAACGAACCGTCAGGAAACAGCTGACGAGGCAGCACATACGTTTGGGGCGGACAAGGGCTACGCGAGCGGAACGGCTCTCATTGCGGATCCTGACATCGACCTTGTCACAGTGGCCACCCGCGTTCCGGACCACCGGGTCCTCGTCCTTCAAGCCCTCGCCGCAGGCAAGCACGTGTATAGCGAATGGCCGCTCGGCAGGGGCAGCTTGGAAGCCGATGACATGGCGCGTGCTGCGGCGACTGCTGGAGTGTGCCATGCGGTGGGTCTTCAACTGCGGGGCAGCCCGGCAATCCGAGCCGCATGCGCACATCTCGCTTCGGGAGCATTGGGCCGTTTGCTAAGCCTCAGCGCTCTATCGACCACGGCCGGTTTCGGTCCGAACGTCCCGGCGCAGTTCGCCTACCTGGAGGATCCGGACAGTTTCGCAAACCTGGTCACCATACAAGGTGCTCATACGCTTGATCTCCTCGCGTTCTTGAGTGGCGGGCCTGCAGGGCTGACCGCGCTGGGCTCCCGACAATTCCCGGAGGTCGGAGTTGGTGAAGATCAGCGAATGCAACGACGTAGGACGTTCGATCACCTGCTCGTGCAGGGCCGCACCGCGTCAGGTACGCCTTTCTCGATGGAGGTTGCAGGCGGTCGAGGCGCGGACACGCCGTTCTCCCTTGATGTGATCGCCGAAAAAGGTGTTCTGCGCCTTGAAGGCGGTGCTCCCCGGGGTCTGCAGTCCGGACGTTTGCGCCTTCTTGTGAACGGTGACCTTGTTCGGGTGGACGAGGCCGAACTGTCCAACCTCCCGGACAGCGCCGTCAACGTTGCTGGGATCTATGCAGCATTGCGGGACGACATCCTGAACGGCAGCGTCGGCGCCCCCTCCTTCGGCCATGCTGCTGAACTGACACGGATGATGGAGGCGGTGTTGCGGTCATCGACCGATGGCTCATCGGTCCAAGCAGACGAGTGGCAGGTATGACGCGTTGGAGGATAGCCTCGGCGCTATGCTTGCTCAGCCCGCTGTTGCTCGGCGCGACCTCCCCGCCCGTACCGATGCGGCTCTACACGCTTGACTGCGGAAGGATCGACATCCCTGATCTCGCATCATTCTCCGACACCGGCGACTATGACGGTGAGCACGAAGCGATGCCGGTGCCGTGCTTTCTCATTCGCCATGGCACCGAATGGATGCTGTGGGATGCGGGCCTTGGTGACGAGATCGCGGCGAGCCCCGACGGTCGGCAGGTCGTCGGGCTGCATTTCCGGGTGCCTCGAACACTTTCGTCGCAGCTGGCGGAGCTGAAGTTGAAGCCTGCTGACGTGCACTATGTGGGATTGTCCCATCTACATGCCGATCACAGCGGTAATGCGGCCCTGTTTCCGGATGCGACCTTTCTCGTAGCGCCCGAGGAACTGAAGTGGGCCGGCGGAGATCCCGTGCCCGGGGGCGTGAGGGCCGATGCGGTCGCTGCTGTGCTTCGTAGCCGGATAGAGCCCGTTTCCGGGGACAAGGACGTATTCGGCGACGGCTCGGTTCGAATGCTTAGCACGCCGGGACACACGCCCGGACATCACTCGCTCATGGTGCGCCTTGCTCACTCTGGGCCCATAATCCTCTCTGGGGACGTCGCTCATTTCAAGGTTAGCTTCGACAAGGGTCTTGTGCCGCAGGGCAACGCCAGTCGTGCGGAAACACTCGCATCGATTGATCGACTTAAAGGTCTGGCAGCGCACTTTCACGCTCGCGTCGTTGTGCAGCATGCGGTCGACGTATTTGCTGGGATGCCGAAAAGCCCGAAATACCTTGAGTAAAGCATGGCAGAGGTGCCGGAGCAACGGTCAACGTGTTGGTCCCGCTGCGGTCTCGTTCCGGGAGATGAACGATCAAGATGACTTCCACGATGGATAAGGTCTCTGGCCGGCGCCGTGTGAGCGTTGGTCGGTTCCTCGCCGGGAACGCTATCGCGGCTTCCTCTTTCATGCTCACCTACGTTGTCAGCCTGCTGCCTGGTGCTATCTTGGCTGATCTTACCGCTTGTAAGGGCTGTGCCCGACAGGTTCAGATAGAGATGGTTGCTGGGCACCTTGAAGGTTTGGGAGTGGCGCTCCTCCTAGCCCCATTCGCCTTCCTGGTTATGCTGCCGATCACCTTGATCTTGTTGCCGCTGGTGCGATTTGTGCTGGTCAGGGTGTGCAGAAGATGGGCGATAGTCGCGTTGGGCGGCCTGGTCGGCGCCACGTCGGGCGTTCCGATCTTCGCGCTGACATACCCAGCGGACATCCACCAGATGACTGCCATGATCGTGACGACTTGGCTGACGTTCCTTCTGCCCTCGATAGCCGCAGGCGCGGCGTTCGCGGGAACGCTGGTCGTCGCAAGTGGGAGACGTACGGAATGAACCACCCTTCATCTTCAAGGACGAACGCCTCTCACGGAGCGACCAACATGAGGTTTCCACTCGTAGGCTTCCCACTGCTTCTACTTGCCTGCGCTCCCTTCACGGTCGCGGTGTCAGATGCGCGACCCCGCGCCGCCGAGCTGAAAACAGACCGCGTCATGGTGGCTCTGGAAGAATGGCGGCTCGAAGAAACGCAAGTCATTGCCGCAAGAATGGGCAAAGGCGCGGAGAAAGCGTTTCTCGATGGCGTGCTCGCGAACCGACGCGGCGAGTCAACACAGTCGGTAGAGTTGCTGGAGCGAGCCCTACCGGCGTTGATGAGTGATCCATCGCCCCGGACCGCCATGGCTCTGGTTGCCCTCTGCGACGACTATCTGAAACTCTCTCGATTCCCACAAGCCGAACGAACAGCAAAACTTGGACTAAGCCAATTTGCAGAGCAACTGACGACTTCGCAGCGTACGGTGTTAGTCGAGGCCGGCGAAACCGCTCGGATCCTCAATGGCACCCGGCCATCATCTGTTTCCTGGTCGGGCCCGCTACGGGTCGAGATGAGCAAGGCGCCGGTTGGCGTCTGGACGATCGTTCCCGATCGGGGCGGTGCCGACGCGCCCTGGATCCTCGACACCGGCGCGAACTATTCCGTCGTCAGTGAGAGCACGGCCAAAAAGCTCAACCTTGCGGTGCTTGATGGCGCGAGCTCGACCGGTACCGGTACCAATCTGAGGGTCGACACACACTATGCCGTTGTTCCCGCTCTCACGATCGGCGGCGCGACGTTGCACGATCTCGTCGTGCTGGTGATATCCGATGCGGCTTTGCACGTGCGTGCACCCCGTTTCGAATATCAGATCGAGGCGATCCTAGGTTACAACGCATTCAAACTCCTGGGTCAGATCGCGTTCGACGACTCTGGTTTTTTTAGCGCCGGCCACGAGGGGTTGCCCCAACTTGGCGCGGGAAGGCTGCTACTGGACGGTATGGGTCCGGTGATCGTCGCCGCGATTGATGGACAAGCTTTGCCGTTCCATCTGGACACCGGTGCGAACATCACAACGTTGTATGCGCCGTATCGGCGAAGGTTCGCGCGGGGCAAAGGAGATTGGACGCGGACCAACAAGTCCATATCCGGGGCTGGTGGAGCGGTCGCCTATGACCTCCTGACACAACCCGAGGTCAGTTTCGACTTCGCCGGCACGAGGACGGAGCTACGTGACGTAGCGATCCATGCGGACGCGCACGGCCGCGATCCAGAGCGGATGTACGGGAACGTAGGCGTAGATCTCCTAAACCGGTTCCATCGCTTCACATTCGACTTCGACCGGATGCGGTATGCCGTTGGTCCCGCGGTACCGTTCAAGTGAGGCACTCGCTCGCTGTCACATGAAGCATCGCGTGCCCTGGAGCACCGTGCAAGCGATGCGATTTGGACACCTCATCACCTGGGACGAGGCATGGGCGCGATTTGCCGTCGTGGGGTCGAGCATGCCGCTGCGAGCGGCCTGAAAAGGTATAGTCGGCGTCAACGGATTTCAGATGGACTCTGGACGACGCAAACGGTCTCAAATCGCCGGAAGTATTGAGGGGAAAATCATGGCCAGTCAGTCGATAAGCAACGACGCCATTGCCAGAATGAGGGCACCTTGGGAAATGGGCGACTTCGGTGCGATCTCGCGCGAAGTGGGTGCGCCGGCGGCAGCTGAATTTGCGGCAGCGCTTGACGTCCGTCCTGGCGAAAAGGTCTTGGATGTCGCCTGCGGCACCGGTGCGGTATCGATCCCGCTCGCGCTTCGAGGAGCGGAGTTGACCGGCCTGGATATCTCGAAGCGACTACTTGCTGAAGCAAGGGAGAGGGCGGTCGATGCTGGCATTAGGATCAGCTTGGACGAAGGCTTGGCCGAAGAGTTGCCCTATCCGAATGCGGCGTACGATTGGGTGGTCTCCATGTTCGGTGTCATGTTCTCATCGCAGCCCAACGTGACCGCGGCGGAGATGGCGCGCGTCCTGAGGTCTGGAGGGGGACTATGCCTCGGAAACTGGACCCGAGCAGGCTTCTCCGGTCGGTTCCCCGATCTGGTGGCTCCGTTCGTATCGCCTCCGCCTCCTGAGGCTCCGTCACCCTATGTATGGAGTGATAAAGCGACAGTTGTAGAACTTCTTGAGCCATGGTTCCGAGATATTGAGACCGAGCGGGTGAGGATCGAGTGGCACTTGGACCTTTGTCCAATCGAGGCTGCCCGCTTCTTCATGAGGAATTCGGGTCAGTTCGTGATGTTGTCGTCGTTTCTCAAGCCGGATCGCTTCAGCGAGCTGAGCGAAGCAACGGAGCAACTCTGGATCAAGGCAAACCAAGCAACTGATCCTGGTCGCACGGTAATTCCAAACGAATACATGAAGGTGAGCGCCACCCGTTGCTAGCTTGTTCGCCATCCTAGCGGCATAGGCGCGGTCTGATCCTACCCGCACCAGCATAGATTCCGTACCAAACGCTACGAAAGATGCGCCCATGTCCCTCATCGACTTCCGCACGCTCGGCCGCTCCGGCCTCGTCGTCAGCCCGCTCGCGCTCGGCACGATGACGTTCGGCCCCGGCGAATGGGGCGCCGACGAGGCGACCTCGCGCGCAATCTTTGACGCCTACCGCGCCGCCGGCGGCAACTTCATCGACACGGCGGACATCTACTCGGGCGGGGAAAGCGAGCGGCTGGTCGGCAAGTTCATCGCTGAGACGGACGCGCGCGACGACGTCGTCCTGGCGACAAAGTTCGGCTTCAACGGATCGGCCACCCCGCTCACCGCTTCCCAGGCCAGAGGCGGCAATCCGAACGCGGGCGGCGCCGGAGCGAAGAACATCTACCGCGCCCTCGATGCGTCACTCAAGCGCCTAGGGACCGACTATATCGACCTCTACTGGATGCACATTTGGGACGGGGTAACCCCGGTAGAGGAGATCGTCCAGACGCTGGGCGACCTCGTCCGCGTCGGCAAAATCCGCTATTACGGCTTCTCCGACATGCCGGCATGGCTGGCGATGAAGGCGGCGACGATCGCGGTCGAACGGCGCGTGCCAGGCCCGATCGCGATGCAGCTCGAGTATTCGCTGGTCGCGCGCGACGTGGAGGCCGAGCATTTCCCGGCGGCGCGCGAAGGCGGCATGGGCGTCATGCCGTGGAGCCCGCTGGCGGGCGGTTTCCTATCAGGCAAGTACCGGCGGGAGGACACGTCCGGCACCGGTCGGCTGAGCGGCGCCAACCCGTTCGGCGACAGCAAGTTCGTTGACCGCAACTGGAACATCCTCGATGCGGCCAGGGCAATCGCGACCGAGGTCAACCGGCCGGTAGCGCAGGTCGCGCTCGCCTGGACACTGGCTCGGTCCGGGGTGGCTTCCACCCTGGTCGGGGCGCGCACGATCGCCCAACTCGAAAGCAACATCGCCGCTACCGAGATTCTTCTCAGCGACGAGCAGCTCCGCCGGCTCGACGCCGCAAGCGCGCTGGTAGCGGGCTTCAGCGCGGCGCTGACGTCCCCATCCATACGTCAGATGCTTTTCGGCGGTCATGAGGTGACCGGCTGGGCCGAGTAGCTAATTTCCCAAAAACGAAGGTCGAGTGGGGAAACCCAGCTCAACGCCATGAAAAGCACTGGTGTTTGCTGCCGTTTCTCGAAATCTGTTCCCAAATCGATTTTCCTGAAATGGCCTAAACGACACGGGAAAACGGGAATCCGTAGCTGACCGGTTTTGGCGACGCGGAACGACGTCCAGTTTCGAACCTGACCGTCCTTCATTGAGCGGTCGCGGCCGTGCTTCAGTCGCGTATCTCCTGAGTTTCGGACGTCGCGTATGTTGCCGCTTTTGCGACAGTGGCATGTCCGAACCTGGTGGGAAGCCGACACAGCTACTGGATCGGCACCTCTGCATTCGCATGGGTGGTTGAACGCGCACGTGCGCCAGAAGCAACTGCTCTTTTCAGAGCGGAACGAAGCACGCGGGCACTTGTCCAATTACAGCGCTAACCAAAAGTTGCGAGAAGGGCGCTGTTTGGGTCGGAGCCGCCACAGCACATCTCGCAAGGCAATCACATGCTGAGTGAAGAGACTTAAAATCGCTTCATTCGGGGCGGGCGCGCAGCCTTATTCTGATCTAAATCACCATGGCGGCAGCGACTTATAACCTTCAGCTGCTTGCCTGGCAGGCCGCGCCAGCCTGATACGCAGCCCATCTTCCAATGCTCGCTGTCACACCGTCGGTAACGCGCCCCACAAAGAGCTTTTTCAACATTCTCGCTGGGTTTTGACGCCTCGATCTTCTCATCTGCCAATGGCAACCAGCTCTTTCGGGAAAAGTGATCTACAAAGCCGCCTACGCTGCCCGCCTTCGCCACTGAGTAAGGAAGAAATATCAATCATTCATAATCATCATCGCAAGCGATATGCTGTTTCCCGAAGAATTGTTAAGTATAGTTTTCTCATATCCTCAAGAGTTACACGAGATGCAGCGGCGCTAAGGCTGCATGCTGCAACAACTTCTCCTGCGGTACTATGAACTGGCACAGCCATAGACCTCATTCCAGTCTCAAGCTCTTCATCCGAATAAGCGACCTGTTCCTGACGAGCTTGTACCACCAGTCTAAAAAGAGCGTCTGGATCGGTTACCGTCTTGTCCGTCCGCGCCCGCATTGTCGCACCGCGCAAATAGCGCTCCACCTCGTCATTATTGAGCGCACCGAGCAAGATGCGTCCTGTTGCCGAACAATAGGCAGGTAATCGCCCGCCGACGCGAACGCCGGTGGAAACGATGCGCACGCTTTCCGCCCGGGCGACGAATAGCGATTCTCGTCCGTCGAGCACCGCCAACGACACCGATTCTTCCAGACGTTCGCAGGCGTCATCCAGGATCGGCTGCGCCCGTTCGGCGAACGAGGCAGCAAAGGGAAGGCCCCCGCCGAGGCGTCTCAGCCGCGCATTAGGCGTGAAGTACTTTCCGTCATGCGCGACGTAGCCGAGCTGCTCGAGTGTCAGAAGGCAGCGCCTGGCAGCCGGCCTGGTCATGCTTGCGTCGCGAGCGGCTTCCGAGACGCTCAGGCGCGCCTGTCCGCTCCCGAAAAGTTCGATGATCGCAAGACCTTTCACCAATCCGCCCATGGTTTCTGTCCGACGAAGCCCCGCTTGATCATCTTCGTCGGTGCGAAGGGTTGACATCATTAACACGCTCCCTATTTTGTTCGCATAACGCACATATGTTCGTATAACGAACAATGTAGCGCGAAGTTTAGGAGGCTGTAATGGCTCATTTGGACAAAGCGATCGAGGCCCCTAGTCAGTGGGAGCCGGGCTTGGTCACTCGCGTGCCCTATTGGGTGTTCCAGCGAGAAGACGTCTACGCCCGTGAGCAGGAGCGCATTTTCCAGGGCGACAGCTGGAATTACCTTTGCTTGGAAGCGGAAATCCCGACGCCGGGTGATTTTGTCGCCACCAAAATTGGTGACCAGCCTGTAATCATCACGCGCGGAAACGACGGAGAGATTTACGGTTTTGAGAACCGTTGCGCGCATCGCGGTGCGCTCCTGGCGCTGACCGACCGCGGGCACGTGAAGGATTTCACCTGCGTCTATCATGCGTGGACGTACAGCCTGGAAGGCGACCTGACGGGGGTCGCATTTGAAGACGGGATCAACGGTAAGGGCGGTATGCCTGACACGTTCTGCAAAGCAAAGCACAGCCCACGCAAGATGCGCGTAACGTCGCTTTTTGGGTTGGTATTCGGCAGCTTCTCCAATGAGGTTCCTGCCATAGAGGAGTATCTGGGTGACGAAGTGCTAAGGCGCGTGGAACGCGTTCTTGGTGGGCGCAAGCCGGTAGTGATCGGCCGCTTCACGCAGATGCTGCCAAACAATTGGAAACTATATTTCGAGAATGTGAAGGATAGCTACCACGCGTCCATCCTTCACTTGTTCTTCACCACTTTCGAGATCAACCGCCTGTCGCAGAAAGGCGGGATCATCGTTAGCCCCGATGGCGGCAACCATGTGAGCTTTTCGGCAATCGACCCTGACGCCGCGCGCGACGACAATTACGCTAGCCAGAAGCTCCGATCGGAAAGCGACCTGCAGTTGGCAGACCCGTCGCTGCTCGATGGTTTTGATGACTTTGGAGATGGGGGCACGCTACAAATCCTGTCGGTCTTCCCCGGCTTTGTGCTTCAGCAGATTCAGAACTCGCTTGCCGTGCGCCAGATTCTGCCGCGCGGGACCGAACAGACGGAGTTGAACTGGACGTATTTGGGGTTCGACACCGACACGCCGGAGCAGCGGAAGGTTCGCCTGAAGCAGGCGAACCTGATCGGTCCGGCGGGCTTCGTCTCTATGGAGGACGGCTGCGTCGGCGGGTTCGTTCAGCGGGGCATCGCGGGGGCACCCGAACTTGCCTCCGTGATGGAGATGGGCGGCGACGGTACCGTATCGAGCGAGAGCCGCGTCACTGAAGCGTCGATCCGCGGCTTTTGGAAAGCGTACCGCCGAGAGATGGCGCTGTGAGCGTGCCCGTGCTTGATCACGACCGCCTGTTCAGACTGGTAGGCGCCTTTCACGCGGCTTACGCGCGGTGCATCGACGATGAGGGCGGCACTGCTTGGCCCGAGTTCTTCGACGAGGAATGCCTGTACCTCGTCACCACGGACAACAACCATCGGGCAGGCATGTCGGCCGGCCTGATCTACGCCGAAGGCCGGGGGATGCTAAAGGACCGCATCACCGCTCTCGAGGAAGCCAATATCTACGAGCAGCACGGTTACCGCCATCTACTGGGGCAACCTTCGATCGGAGCGGTTAATGGCGATGTCATTCCGGTGGAAACCAGCTTCTTGGTCGCGCGCATCATGCGCACCGGCGAGACCACTATTTTCGCGACTGGCCGTTACCTCGATCAGTTCGTTATGTGCGGAGATCGTCTGCTGCTACGCGAGCGGCGCGTGGTGTGCGACAGCAAACAAATCGATACGTTGCTGGCGCTTCCGCTGTGACGGCCCGCGTAATTGCCGTGGCGCTTGGCGACCCGAACGGCATTGGGCCGGAGATCGCAGTTGCCGTCGCGACCGCCCCATCGGTGGAGGATGACGCGCCGCGGCTACTGCTGGTTGGTGACCCGGTGGCAGTGCATCACTACGCCGACGGCGCGACGGTTCGGCTGGTGGATCCCGCCGACCTTCCCGCAGCCGCGCCGGGCACGATTGACCTTGTAGTTGCCGATGCGTTGGAGCTTGGCGCGTTTCGGCCGGGCCATTGCGACGCCGCCTCTGGCGGGGCAACGGTGACTTATGTCCGGCGGGCGCTGGATCTGGTCCAGAACGGCTACGCCAGCGCGATCGTCGCATGCCCTCACAACGAAACCGCCGTGAACGCAGCCGGCATCGCTTTCTCAGGCTATCCCGGACTGGTGGCGGACCTGACCGGCTCTCGGCGGGACGAGGTGTTCCTGATGCTGGTGGGCGGGGGCCTCCGCATCGTCCACGCAACCTTGCACGAGCGACTGGCGGATGCTCTCGCCCGGCTCGATGCGCCGCTGGTGGCAAAGGCCGCCCGCGCGATGTGCGAGGCGTTGATAGCCTTGGGCATCGAGGCCCCGCGGATCGGCCTGTTCGGCATCAATCCCCATGCGGGGGAAGCGGGGCTGTTCGGTGATGACGACGATCGCGTCACCTTTCCGGCTGCGGCGATGCTGCGTGAGGAAGGTGTCGACGTGGTGGGGCCGCAAGGAGCGGACCTATTGCTGACCAGCGGCGCATGCGACGGGTTCGTCGCGGCCTATCATGACCAGGGGCATATCCCCATCAAGCTGCTTGCCGGTCGCGGCAGTTCGGCACTGACGATCGGCGCGGGCGTGCTGTTCGCCAGCGTTGGACACGGCAGCGCACCCGACATCGCGGGGCGGGGTCTTGCCGATCCCGAGCCGCTACGCCGCGCGATTACTCTGTTGAACGGCGGCCAGCCCGCCAGGGAGGCGACGCAATGAGCGTGACCGTCCGCGTAAAGGGCAGTGACATCAGTTTCCCTTCCGACGCCGGCGAGACGCTGCTCGATGCGGCCGAACGTGCCGGCTATGCGGTTCCGTATTCCTGTCGCAAGGGCGTTTGCTCAACCTGTAAGGGCGGGCTGGTGACGGGGACGTTGCTGAACGGCCGGCGCTCTAGCGTTTCCGGCCTGCAGGAGGATGTACTCTACTGCGTCGCGAGCGCCGAAACTGACGTCGAGATAGCTCCAAAATGGATAGTCGAGCGCAAGACGCCGGAGCGTCGCCGTTACGACGCGATCGTGCACCGGATCGACCATCCGACCGCCGACGTTTCCATCGTGCACCTGCGCCTGCCGATCGGCCGTCGTATTCCCTTCCGGGCAGGACAATATGCCAAGATCCTGTTCTCCGATGGCGACAGCCGCAACTACTCGCTCGCCAACCCACCGCATGACAACGACGTTGCGCAACTGCATGTCCGCCGCGTTCCCGGCGGCCGCTTCTCCGACCACCTGTTGGCCACGCTGGCGCGGGGCGACCGTCTCAACCTGGAGATGCCGTATGGTCTGTTCACGCTGAGCGAGGACGACACGGTACCAGCGGTGATGCTGGGCACGGGCACGGGCTTTTCGTCGCTGCGGTCCATGATCGCCGACCTTGCCAGGCGGCGCGTCGGCAGGGACGTACACCTGTTCTGGGGTGGTCGGACGGAGGCCGATCTGTACGAACTGCCCCGCGTCCGGTTGTGGGCGGAACGCTATCGCTGGCTTCGGGTGACGCCCGTGCTGTCCCGGCCCGACGCCGCATGGACCGGTGCCACGGGTCGCATCCAGGACGTAGCCCTCGCCACCTATCAGGATCTGCGGGAGCACGAGGTCTATGCCTGCGGCAATCCGGACATGGTGGAAGGCGCGCGTATGCTGCTTACCACGCGCGCCGGGCTCGCTTCCGACAATTTTTACGCTGATCCGTTCGTCCCCTCGGGAGAGCCAGTTCCCTTGCCCTGACCCACGCGGCGCAGTCGTCAAGAAAAAGTGGGCGGTAAAGCCCGCATTGGAGAGATGCTAATGGCAGACACACACAGGCGCACAGTCGCGTCGTTGATCGACTCCCAAAAGATGGGGGCGCGGCAATGGACTACCGTGCTCCTGTGCGGTCTGGTGATGTTCCTCGACGGCTTCGACACGCAGGCGATCAGCTATATGGCGCCCCATATTGCGGCAGACTGGCACCTGCCCCGGTCGATGCTGGGGCCGATCTTCTCCGCCGCACTGGTGGGGCTGATGGTGGGATACCTGCTCCTGTCGCCACTGTCCGACCGGTTCGGCCACAAGCGCATGGTGGCGTGGAGCACGCTGTCGTTCGCGATCGCAACCTTGCTTTGCCTTTTGGCGCAGAACGTCACCAGCCTGGTGGTGCTGCGTTTCCTGACGGGCGTTGGGCTAGGCGCCGCGACCCCCAGTGCGGTAGCACTGGTGGGCGAGTACAGCCCGAAGCGGTGGCGTGCGTCCTTCGTTCTGGCAATCTATTGCGGGTTTTCGCTGGGCTTCGTTGTTGCCGGCCTGACGTCGGGCTGGATGATCGGTGCCCATGGCTGGCGCTCGATGTTCTGGGTCGGCGCTATCGTCCCGCTCCTGCTCACACCACTACTCTTTGCCTACCTTCCCGAGGCGATCACGACGCTCACCCGGCCGGGCACCGACCCGGCCACCATGGCGATGCACCTTCGGCGGATCGCCCCCGGCTTCCGTGAGGAAGACCTCCCCGCCGGTGATCTGAGCCAGCCGGACGCCGGCGCGCACAAGGCCCCCGTCCGGGCGATCTTCAGCGACGGCCTCGGCCTGGGCACTATCCTGCTGTGGGCGGTATTCCTTCTCAATTTGGGCGCGTTCTACGCCATGCAAAGCTGGATGCCGACGATCCTAACCGATCTGGGGCATGAGACCAGCACTGTGGTGGCAGCGACCACGCTTGTCACAGTCGGCGGCATCGTCGCAGCGTTCATTGTTGGCCCGATGATGGATCGGGTGAGCCCCTACACGGCGCTGGGGCTTTTGTATGCGCTGGGCTGCGTGTTCGTCGCTTCGGTTGGGCTGACGCTGCATTCGGGCACGACGGCGTTGCTGGTCGCGACCTTCCTGTCGGGGCTGTGCGTCAGCGGCGGACAGAAGAGCGTGATCGCACTGGCAGCCGTATTCTACTCGGCGGACGTGCGTTCCACGGGGGTGGGCTGGGCGCTCGGCATCGGCCGCCTCGGCGGCATCGCAGGTCCGCTGATTGTCGGCTGGGCGCTAACGGCTGGCCTTCCCCC
>Ga0265780_10003148_pt1 | contig 21871 bp, 19 predicted proteins | sample P1T30metagenome_FD_192432 | JGI IMG/M metagenome (GOLD analysis project Ga0265780, IMG submission 192432) | Plant litter microbial communities from East Loma Ridge, Irvine, California - P1 T30 | ecosystem: Environmental > Terrestrial > Plant litter > Unclassified | place: USA: California...
TTGTCGAGCTTCTCAGAAAACAGCCGGTAGCCATCGGCCACGTCTTGCAGCGGAATGCGGTGCGTAATGAGGCCTTTAGGGTTAATTACGCCGTTTTGCACGTGCTCGATGAGGCGCGGTAGCAGGCGCTTCACCGACGCCTGATTGGCCCGGATGGTGATGCCTTTGTTTACCACGTTGCCGATGGGCACGAGGTTATCGGTCGGCCCGTACACGCCCACAATGGACACCACGCCGCCCTTTTTTACCGAGTTGATAGCCCAGTGCAGGGCCGTAGCCGAGCCGGCTTGCAGCAGTAGTTTGCGGCCCGTGATGGTTTGCATGGCATTGCCAGCAGCCTCGGCGCCCACGGCGTCGATGCACACGTCGGCGCCCAGCCAGTCAGTGGTTTTCTTGAGGAAAACGACCGGGTCGTCCATGTCTTTCTCGAAGTTATAGGCCTCGCAGTGGGCATAGTTTTTGGCGAATTCCAGGCGATAATCCTCTTTGTCAATAATGATTACCCGGCCTGCGCCAAATAGCCACGCGCAGCGCGCAGCCATAATACCCACCGGCCCGGCCCCAAATACTACCACCGTGTCGCCGGTCTGGATACCGCCCATTTCGGCGGCCTGGTAGCCGGTCGGCACCACATCGGTGAGCAGCACGGCGTCGTCGGGGTCCATGCCCTCGGGGATTACCGTGGGGCCGACGTTGGCGTAGGGCACGCGGGCGTATTCGGCCTGCCCGCCCTCGTGGCCGCCGGCAGTGTGTGAGTAGCCAAAAATGCCCCCCACGGCCGTAGCCTCGGGGTTCGACTCGTGGCAGTTGCCAAACATGCCCTGCTTACAAAACACGCAGCGGCCGCAGGCCACGTTGAAGGGTACCAGCACGTGGTCACCCACTTTCACCTTGGTCACGTCGGCGCCCACTTCCACCACCACGCCCGTAAACTCGTGGCCAAACGTCATGCCCACGCGGGTGTCGGGCACGTTGCCATTGTAGAGGTGCAGGTCGGAGCCGCAGATGCAGGAGCGCGTCACCCGCACAATCGCATCCTCGGGATGCTTGATTTCGGGCAGGGGTTTTTCACTGACGCGGACCCGCTTGGGGCCTCGGTAATTCATGGCGAGCATAAGCGGTTTGGAAAAGGTTAAGAGCGCTAAAACGGGCCAGCTTACTCGCAAGCAGGTAAAGGCATGGCCGATATCAGTACTGATTAGCTTTTTCGGAGTTGTAGATTTTGGGCGCTTAAGCTGGCTAAATACGTGTTTCTAACGGGCAGATTCAGGGTAAATACGGCCCGCCGTAGCTTGGGCTTTGTAGTCCGAGCGCTCGCGCAGCGAGCATCCCGCATTTGGGTAGCTTACCCCACACGCCCAACCCAACGATAGCTAACGCGGATGCTCGCTGCGCTCGCGCTCGGACTACAAAGTCCAAGCTACATACTCGCCGCAAGTGCGGGCGGCCTTACTTTTGGCGCGGTTGATTTTCTCCCCGCCCTTTTCATGAGCACAGATTCCCTCTTTCGCCTCGACGGCAAAATCGCGTTAGTCACCGGCAGCAACCGGGGCATTGGCCAGGGCATGGCCCTGGGTTTGGCCGAAGCCGGGGCCGACATCATTGGCGTATCGGCCACGATGCCCGCCGACGGCGGCGAAACCGGCCGTCAGGTGCGGGCGCTGGGTCGCCAATTTCACGCCTACCAAGCCGATTTTAGCCAGCGTGCCAGCGCCGACGCCTTCACCGAGAAGGTATTGGCCGACTTCGAGCGCATTGATATTCTGGTGAATAATGCCGGCACCATTCGCCGAGCCCCCGCCGCCGAGCACTCCGACCAAGATTGGGACGACGTGCTGGCCATCAACCTCGATTCGCCCTTCCGTCTGGCCCGCGCCGTGGGCGGCCGGATGCTAAAAGCGGGTTCCGGCAAAATCATTTTCACGGCCTCGCTGCTCACCTTTCAGGGCGGCATCAACGTGCCCGGCTACGCAGCCAGCAAAGGCGCTATCGGCTCCGTTGTCAAGGCCTTGGCCAACGAGTGGGCCGGCAAAGGCGTGAACGTGAACGGCATCGCGCCCGGCTACATCGCCACCGACAATACCGAGGCGCTACGCAACGACCCCGACCGCTCAGCCAGCATTTTGGGCCGCATCCCAGCCGGCCGCTGGGGCGAAGCCGCCGACTTTAAAGGCCCAGTGGTTTTCCTCGCTTCCGAAGCTGGTTCTTACGTCCACGGAACCATCCTCACCGTCGATGGCGGCTGGATGGGCCGCTAAATCATTTAACAGGTATCAATTATCATTTAACAGCTCGTCAAGGCAATGCTGTTGAGTTATAATTGAAAACTGTTAAACGAGATTCTGGATTGTTAAATGTTAAATGATAATTGTTAAATGACACAACGTTTTGCTATTGGCCCGCGCGAAACCGCCGGCCTCAACACCACCGGACTGCGCGAGCACTTCCTGATTGAGAACATCTTCACGGCCGGCGCTATCGAGCTGACCTACACCCATTACGACCGCATGATAGTGGGCGGCGCCATGCCCACCGAGGCCGGCCTGCCGCTGCCGAATCCCGATAACCTCAAGGCCAACTTCTTCCTGGAGCGCCGCGAGCTGGGCGCGCTCAACGTGGGTGGCGCGGGCCAGATTGTGGTCGATGGCACTACCTACGAGCTCGGCAACCAGGACTGCCTGTACGTGGGCAAGGGCTGCAAAGAGGTCGAATTCAGGAGCGTAAATGCCGCCGAACCGGCCAAGTTTTACTTGCTTTCGGCCCCGGCACACAAGGAATACCCGACGGCCCGCCGCACGCAGGCCGAGGCTACGCCCGTAGAAATGGGCGCGATGGAAACCGCCAACCAGCGCACCATCTACAAGTACATTTTCAACGAAGGCCTGCCGAGCTGCCAGCTCGTGATGGGCCTCACGCAGCTCAAGCCCGGCTCGGTGTGGAATACCATGCCCTCGCACGTGCACGACCGCCGCATGGAGGCGTACCTGTATTTTAACATGAATGACGGCCAGCGCATCTTGCATATGCTGGGCGAGCCGCAGGAAACCCGCCCACTGTGGGTGAGCAACGAGCAGGCTATTTTGTCGCCGCCGTGGTCCATCCACACGGGTTGCGGGTCGGCGGCCTACGCCTTCATTTGGGGCATGGCTGGTGAGAATTTGGAATACACCGACATGGATGCGGTAGCGCTGGCCGACCTGCGGTAAATAGTAAGCATTCTTTTCGGGGTCACGGGGCTTCCCAATGCCAGTTGCCTGGCAGACTTGGGAAACTCCGTGACCTTTGTGCGAACGACGGTTTTTTAGATTCCATTCATGAAGTATTTCGTTGGCCTGTTGGTCGGCTTGCTGCTCAGCGGCGGGATGGCGGCGGGTATTCCCGTTCCGGCCCGCACCACGGTGCAATACGCCAAGGGCTTCACTATTCAGTATTTGCCCGGCTATAAGGTCGTGACCATCTTTAATGGGGCGGGCAAGGCGGCCCCGGCTACGCGCTACGCGCTGGTACCGCGGGGCAAGGCGCACCCGGCTGGCTTTCCGGCCAGTCAGGTTATCGAAACGCCCATTCGCAGCTTGGTAGGGCTGGCGTCGCTGCACGTGGCGCTGGTCGATTTTTTGGGTAGCGACGACGTGCTGGTGGGGTTGGGTAGCCTGCAATACGTGTCGGCTGCGCCGGTGCGGCAGCGCATTGCGCAGGGCAAGGTATTCGCGGTGGGCGATGGGCGCGAACTAAATAACGAGCTACTCATTGCCAAAAACCCTGACTTGGTGATGGCTACCGGCTGGCCCGGCGAGGGCCTGAGCAAGTACCAAACCATCGCAGCGGCCGGCATCCCGGTTATGCTGAACTCGGAATGGATTGAAACTACGCCGTTAGGCCGCGCCGAATGGGTGAAGGTGATGGCCGCTTTGCTCGACAAGGAGGCGTTGGTTAATCAGAAGTTCGACCAAATAGCCAAGGAATACCACCGCCTTGCTACGCTGGCGGCCAAAGACCCCAAGCGGCCCCGCGTTATTCTCAATCTGCCTTTTAAAGACGTGTGGTACGTGCCCGAAGCCGGTAACTATATGACCACTTTCCTGCGCGACGCGGGCGCTACCTACCCCTGGGCCGGCCAAAAAGCCACCGGCAGCCTCCCCCTCACCGTGGAGGCCGTGGCCCCGGTCGCCCTCACGGCCGATTACTGGCTGCAAACCGGCACCCTCAGTACTCGCGCCGCCGTAGCCGCCAAGGATGCCCGCTTCAAAGAATTCAAGCCCTACAAAACCGGCCAGCTCTACAACTACAACCGCCGCACTAACGCCCAAGGCTCCAACGACTACTGGGAATCGGGGGCGGTGCGGCCCGACCTCGTGCTCGGCGACCTCATTCAGATACTACACCCGGCGCTGCTGCCCGGCCGGCAGCTCTACTATTACCAGAAGCTCCGTGAGTAGCGCGACGGCCAGTGGTGCGGGCCGAACCGGGGCTTGGCTGGTGGCTTTGGCAATTGCCGTGGCGCTGTGCTTGGTGCTGGATATTGCGTTGGGCTCCGTCAGGATTCCGGTGGGGGCGGTGGTGAAGATTTTGCTGGGGCAGCAGGCCGAGCCGGCGGCCTGGGTTTTTATTGTCGATAAAATCAGATTGCCAAAGGCCCTCACGGCGGTGCTGGTGGGCAGTGGCTTAGCGGTAAGCGGGGTGCAGATGCAGACGTTGTTCCGCAACCCCTTGGCGAGCCCATCGGTGCTGGGTATTTCGGCGGGGGCTGGGCTGGGAGTGGCAGCCCTGCTGCTGGCGGGCGGCAGCGCGGCCAGCGCCTACGTCATCCGCCAATTAGGTTTGGGCGGGAGCTGGGCGTTGGTGGGGGCGGCTACGGCGGGCGCGGCGCTGGTCATGGCCCTGGTGCTGGGGCTCTCGGCGCGGGTGCGCGATAACGTGGTGATGCTCATTGTGGGCATGATGGTGGCCAGTATTTCGGTTTCCATCGTCAGCCTATGGCAATATTTCAGCGCGCCCGAACAAATTCAGGAGTACCTGCTCTGGACGTTTGGCTCGCTGGGCGGGGTGGTGGGGGCGCAGCTGGTGGTGCTGGCGGCCGTGGTGGCGGTAGGTTTGCTGCTGGCCTTTGCCTCGGCCAAGCCGCTGAATGCGCTATTACTGGGCGAGAACTACGCCCGCAGCCTGGGCCTGGCGGTGGGGCGCTCGCGCACGCTCATCATTGCCAGCACCAGCTTGCTGGCGGGCAGTATCACGGCCTTTTGTGGGCCTATCGGTTTCATTGGGCTGGCCGTGCCGCACTTGGTGCGGGGCCTGCTCGGCACCTCCGACCACCGCATTTTGCTGCCCGCCGCCGCCCTGGCGGGCGCGGCCCTCATGCTGCTCTGCGATTGCCTTACCCAGCTGCCCGGTAGCCAGGCCGCTTTGCCCGTGAGCGTCGTTACCTCACTTTTGGGGGCGCCAGTGGTGCTGTGGGTGGTACTCAGGAAGCGGGGGGTGGGGCGAACTTTGTAGAGTGCGCTTGGTGGGTGCTCTCCGGCCGTGGACCTCACCCCCTAGTCCCCTCTCCAAAAAAGAGGGGGACTAATTATAGTTCTAGCACTGAAGAATAAAGCTAAAAACTAGTCCCCCCTCTTTTTTGGAGAGGGGACTAGGGGGTGAGGTCCACGGCCGGCGAGCTTTTCAAGCTCACTAAATTCTATTCAATGTTCCCCCTGCTCGCCGCCCAAAACCTCACCATCGGCTACCCCGCCGCCCGCGCCCCCAAGCCCGTTGCCGGGCCATTAAATTTCGCCCTCCACCCCGGCGAGCTGGTGGCGTTATTAGGTCCCAACGGGGCCGGCAAGTCTACGCTGCTGCGCACGCTGGCGGGGCTGCAAGTCCCGCTGGCCGGGCGACTGGTCTTGCAGGAGAAAGACCTTGCCATTCTCGCCCCGCCCGAGCGGGCGCGGCTGCTCAGCATCGTGCTCACCGATAGGGTAGAGGCCGGTGGCCTCACCGTGCTGGAGCTGGTGCGCCTGGGCCGCCACCCGCACACGGGCTGGCTGGGCGGCCTGTCGGCCCACGATGAGGCCGTGGTGCAAGCCGCCCTGGCCGCTACCGGCACCATCGCTTTTGCGCCGCGCCGGGTCGATGAATTGAGCGATGGCGAGCGCCAGAAGGTATTGCTGGCCCGCGCTCTCGCGCAGGACACGCCCGTCATCCTCTTGGACGAGCCCACCGCCCACCTCGACTTGCCCAATCGCGTAGCCCTGCTGCGCCTGCTGCATCGGCTGGCCCGCGATACACAAAAAGCCATCCTGCTCTCGACCCACGAGCTGGACCTGGCGTTGCAAGCGGCCGACCGCCTCGCCCTGCTTACTGCCGACGGCCAATTGCACCTCGGCACCCCCGAAGACCTGGTGCTCGATGGCACTTTCGCCACCGCCTTTGCCCGTGAGGGGCTAGCTTTCGACGCGACTACCGGTACTTTCCCACTGCACCAAACCCACGGCCCCGCCCTGCGGCTGGTGGGCAGCGGCCCCGCCGCCTTCTGGACGCGCCGGGCGCTGGAGCGCGCTGGCTATACCCTCAGCAGCAGCCCTGCGGCGCTAGCCGAGGTAGCGGTGCAGGGTGCGTCCGGCGGCTATCAATGGGCCCTGAACGGGGCGGGTGTTGCGGCTAGCGGCACCACGGTAGCCGCGCTGCTGGTTGCGCTGCAATCGGCATTGCCGCACTAGTCCTGGCGCGTCATTCGGCTTCTGCGTACCTCTGCGAGCACTTCTGCGTCTTCTGCGGTAAAAAAAACAGCAGCTTTCCGCTGGGCTATTCCCATATTGCCCCATGTCCCAGCCCAAAAACCCCGCTGAATTACAAAAAACCATTACCCCGCTGGCGCTCTGGGCCATTGCCGTGGGCTTGGTTATCTCGGGCGAATACTTTGGCTGGAACTACGGCTGGGCCACGGCGGGGCCGGTGGGTATGCTGCTCGTTACGCTGGGGGTTACGGTGCTGTACGGCACGTTTGTGCTGAGTTTCACCGAGCTGACTACCAGCATCCCGCAGGCGGGCGGGCCGTTTGCCTACGCGCACCGGGCGCTGGGGCCGTGGGGTGGGGTAGTGGCGGGCTACGCCACGCTGGTCGAATTTCTCTTGACGCCGCCCGCCATTGCCTTGGCGCTGGGCAGCTACGGGCATTTCCTGTGGCCAGCCGTGCCGGTGCTGGGCACGGCGGTGGCGTGCTACGGCGTATTTACGGCGCTCAATCTGTTGGGGATTAAGGAATCGGCGCGGTTCTCGCTGATAGTTACGGTGCTGGCAGTGGCCGAGCTGCTCGTGTTTATGGGGCTGCTGGTGCCGCATTTTCGGGTAAGTAATTTCCTGGCCCACCCCGTGCCCTTGCGCTGGGCGGGGGTGCTGGCGGCGCTGCCGTTTGCCATCTGGTTTTACCTGGCCATTGAGGGCGTGGCCATGGTGGCCGAAGAGGTGAAAGACCCCCGCCGCACCCTGCCGCGGGGCTACGGCTATGGCCTGGGCACGCTAGTGTTGCTGGCGCTGGGCGTGATGGTGCTGACCGGCGGCGCTACCGACTGGCGCCGCCTCGCTCACCTCGACTACCCCCTGCCCGAAGCCCTGGCCCTGGTGCTGGGCCGGGCCTCGGTCTGGACCAAGTTCTTCGCCAGCATTGGGTTGTTTGGGCTAGTGGCCTCGTTTCACGGCACCTTGCTGGGGTATTCGCGGCAGCTTTTTGCCCTGGCGCGGGCGGGGTACTTGCCGGGCGCGCTGGCTAGCCTCAATGCGCGGGGTGCCCCGCATGGCGCGTTGCTGGCGGGCGCGGGGGTGGGCGTGGCGGCCCTGCTCACGGGCCACACCGACCAGCTCATCATTTTGGCGGTGCTGGGAGCGCTCGTCATGTACGCCGTCAGCTTGGTGAGCTTGTTTGTATTGCGTCGGCGCGAGCCCGAGTTGGTGCGGCCCTTCGCGGTGCCCGGCTACCCGGTGGTGCCCATGCTGGCGCTAGTGCTCACGCTGCTGAGCCTGGGCGCACTGGTCTACAGTAACCTGGCGCTGAGTGGCATCTTCGTGGCGGGGCTGCTGTTGGCGCTGGTGCTGTACCGCTGGCTGGCGGTGGGTAGCGCGTCGGCAGGTTCCTGAACCTTGGTAAGACTTGCGGGAAGCTTAGAAGCAATTGCTTTCAGGCTTCCCGCCGTTGCCAAAAGCCTCCCCACCGTTGCCAACAGCTTAGAAGCAATTGCTTTCAAGCTTCTCGCCATTGCCGTAAGCTTTCCCGCCATTGCCGTAAGCTTTCCCGCCGTTGCCATAAGCTTGGGAGCAATTGCTTTTAAGCTTTCTACCGTTGCCAACAGCTTCCCCACCATTGCCGATAAGCTCTTGGCAAGTCCCGATAAGCTAAAACACTTGCCCTCGGCGCACACTGCCGCGTCCGTTGTAGCTTGCTGCCTCCCCAGCTTCTCTGCTATGGCATATCAGCACACTGTGGGCCAGCACGCCTACGTTTTTGCCGACCTCAAAACCCTGCTGGCGAAAGCCACCCCGCTGCGCTCGGGCGACGTGCTGGCGGGCGTGGCCGCCGCCACTTACCCCGAGCGCGTAGCCGCCCAATATGCGCTGGCCGATGTGCCGCTGCGCACCTTTCTGCACGAGGCGCTGGTGCCCTACGAGCAGGATGAGGTGACGCGCCTCATCATCGACACGCACGACGCGGCGGCCTTTGCGCCGGTGGCGCACTTCACGGTGGGTGAGCTGCGCGACTACCTCGTGTCGGACGCGGCCGATGGCCCCGCCCTGGCCGCGCTCGCCCCCGGCCTTACCCCCGAAATGGTAGCCGCCGTGAGCAAGCTCCTGCGCAACCAGGAGTTGATTGGCGTGGCACGGCGCGTAGAGGTCGTCACGCGCTTTCGCAATACGCTGGGCCTGCGCGGGCACCTCGCCACGCGCCTGCAACCCAACCACCCCACCGACGACCTGCGCGGCATTGCGGCGAGCCTGGTCGATGGCCTCTTGTACGGCAGCGGCGACGCGGTAATCGGCATCAACCCCGCCACCGACAACCCCAAAAGCACCGGCGAGCTACTGCGCATGCTCGATGCCGTGCGCGAGCAGTACGCTATACCCACCCAAACGTGCGTGCTCTGCCACGTCACGACGACCATGCAGCTCATCGAGCAAAAAGCGCCCGTTGACCTCACGTTTCAATCCATCGGCGGCACTGAGGCCACCAACAAAAGCTTCGGCATCAGCCTCAGCTTGTTGCAGGAAGCCCACGACGCCACCTTGAGCCTGAAAAGGGGCACGCTGGGGCAAGACGTTATGTATTTTGAAACCGGCCAGGGCAGCGCCCTTTCGGCCAATGCCCACCACGGCCTCGACCAGCAGACGTGCGAGGCCCGCGCCTACGCGGTGGCCCGGCGCTTCCGGCCGCTGCTGGTCAATACGGTGGTCGGCTTCATCGGCCCCGAGTATTTATACGATGGCAAGCAGATAATCCGGGCTGCCCTCGAAGACCACTTTTGCGGCAAGCTTTTGGGCCTGCCGATGGGCGTGGATGTCTGCTACACCAACCACGCCGAGGCCGACCAGGACGACATGGATACGCTGCTCACGCTGCTGGGCGTGGCCGGGTGCAGCTACATTATGGGCGTGCCGGGGGCCGATGACATTATGCTGGGCTACCAGTCCACGTCCTTCCACGATGCGCTGTACCTGCGCCGCGTGCTGGGCCTGCGCCCCGCGCCGGAGTTCGCCGCGTGGCTGGCGCAGCAGGGTATCTTTGATGAAAGGGGAAGGCAGCTGCCGCCTTCGGCAATGGCCGGGCGGCTGGGGGCGTTGCCGTTGAGGCTGTCCTGACGCGGAAACCCCACCCCCGGCCCCTCCCCTGCGGGAGAGGGGAGCCTTTTTTAGTTAAGCGTTTTGAGTGATGAGTTAAGCGTTAGACTAACAACTTATAACTCTCAACTCTTAACTCCACGATAGGCTCCCCTCTCCCGCAGGGGAGGGGCCGGGGGTGGGGTACCACGAGTGGTGAGGCTTTTTCTACTCCCAAAAGCGCATTTATGAGCCACTCTCCCGACTTGCCACCCGACCCCTGGGAAGGCCTAAAAACCTTCACGGCCGCCCGCATTGCACTGGGCCGCACGGGCACGAGCATCCCTTTGCGCGAGGCGCTGGCCTTTAAGCTAGCCCACGCCCAGGCCCGCGAGGCCGTGTACTCGGTGCTGGAAACCGATAGCTTGGTGGCCGAATTAGCCGCCTTTTCGGGGCCGGTGCTGCGGGTAAGCAGCCAAGCCACCACCCGCCCCGACTACCTCCAGCGCCCCGACCTAGGCCGCCAACTCAACGACGCCGCCCGAACTGCTTTGCGCGAACAGGCCGCCGGCGAGTGCGACCTGGTTATCGTGCTGGCCGATGGCCTTTCGGCCACCGCCCTTAACACGCACGCCGTGCCGCTGCTGCGCCTGCTGCTGCCCGAGCTGGCGGCGGCCGGCCTGCGCCTGGGGCCGCTGGTGCTGGCCGAGCAAGCCCGCGTGGCGCTCGGCGACGAAGTAGGCCAGCTACTACAAGCCCACCTCGTGTTGGTGCTCATCGGCGAGCGGCCGGGCCTGAGCGCGCCCGATAGCCTGGGCGCGTACTTCACCTACGCCCCGCGCCCCGGCCTCACCGACGAGGCCCGCAACTGCGTGTCCAACATCCGACCAGCCGGCTTGCCTTATACTGCCGCAGCCGCCAAGCTGGCCTGGCTGCTGCGCGAGGCCGTGCGCCGGCAGCTCTCGGGCGTGGGCCTGAAAGACCAGGCCGATGGGCTGCTGGCAGCGGGGGCGGAATAGGGTAGGGGCCATGCTGTGGTCTATTACGCAAGCCTAATGTTGGGCTTGGGGGCGGCGGCAGCGGGCGTTTGCCCGTATGGGAGGGCGGCGGGGGTGCCATCTATCGCCCTGGCCAGTGCTCAGCTTATGAACCCAACGCCTACTTCTGCGGGTGCGCTTTCCAAGACTAATTTCACGCAGCGCGTGCTCATTGTGGTGAGCGTCACGCTGCTGGCCCTACTGGTGATGGCGGGCGCGGGGCTGGCCTTCAGCGTGTTGCTGCGGGTGCTGGCGGCGTTGCTCATCGCCTTGCCGCTGCGGGCAGCGGGCGACTGGCTGCACCGGCGCACGGGCATGAGCACGGGCCTGGGCCTGCTGTTGACCACGCTGCTGGTGGTGGCCTCGCTGGGGGCGATGTTTTGGCTGTTTTCGGCCCGTATTGGCGAGCAGGTGCAGAACTTGCAGGTGCAGTTGCCCATTGCGGTGCAAGACGTGCAGGCCCGCATCGAGCAAACGGACTGGGGCAAGTGGATGGCCCGCGAAAACCTCGACTACACCAAGGTAGTGGGCGGCTCCTCGGAGTGGGTGGGCCGGGTTACGGGCGTGTTCTCCACTTCGCTCAGCATCGTGGCCGATGGCTACGTCATCACCTTCCTGGCCGTCTTCCTGATGCTGCAACCCAAAACCTACCGCGCCGGCCTGGTGATGCTGGTGCCCAAAGCCGGCCGCAAGCGCGCCAATGACGTGCTCGACTGCATCAGTAGCACGCTCGTAAAATGGGTGCTGGGCCGGTTGGTGTCGATGCTGTTCGTGGGCGTCTTTACCTGGCTGGGCCTCACCTTTATGGGCATGCAAATGGGCGCGGTATTGGGCCTGTTCGCGGGCCTGGTCACGTTCATCCCCAACATCGGCCCCATCGTGTCGATGGTGCCGGCCGTGCTGCTGGCTTTCGTGTACGGCGGGCCGCAGCAGGCGCTGTACGTAGTCGGCCTGTACCTAGTGGTGCAAACCCTGGAAAGCGCCGCCGTGTCGCCGGTGGTGCAGCAGCGCCTTATTCAGATGCCGCCCGCGCTCATCCTCATTGGGCAGCTTATAATTGGGGCGTTTACCGGGCTTTTGGGCCTTACCCTGGCCACGCCCATCATCGCCATCATCATTGTGGTGGTGAAGATGTTGTACGTGCAGGACGTGCTCGGCGACGACGAAGTAAAGGTGTAGCTCGGCGCTGTTGCCGATGTGCCGCGCCCCGGCGAGTTGCTGCCTAGTTGACTCGCCGGGGCGTTGTTTCTTGACGCTGATTTCTAAACAAACATTTGTTTGTGTTTATTTGTACTTGAAAAGAACGGACTACCCCCCGCTGCCGTTCTAGCGCTATCTCCTTCCCACCCACCAACAGCCCCGCCCATGCTGTTCAACCCCGCCATCGAGCGGCTGCCGCTGCCCAAGCTGCGCGCCCTCCAGAATGCCCGGCTCAAAGAGCAGGTGGCGTACGTGTACGACCGGGTGCCCTTTTACCGGCAGAAGTTTGATGCCCTAGGCATCAACCCAACTACGTTTCGGGGCCTAGAAGACTTGGGTAAACTGGGCTTTACCAAAAAGACGGATTTCCGGGATAATTACCCCTTCGGCCTATTTGCGGTGCCCGAAAACGAAGTGGCGCGCCTGCACTGCTCCAGCGGCACCACGGGTAAGGCCACGGTGGTCGGCTACACGGCTAGCGACCTTGACATATTTGCCGAAGTGGTGGCCCGCTCGCTGGCCGCCGCCGGCTGCCGCCCCGGCATGAAGCTTCAGAACGCCTACGGCTACGGCCTGTTCACGGGCGGCCTGGGCATCCACTACGGCGCTGAGAAGCTGGGGCTGACGGTCATCCCAGTGTCGGACGGCAGTACCGACCGGCAGCTACAACTCTTGCAGGATTTTCGGCCCGAAATCATCTGCGCTACCCCCTCATATGCGCAGGTGCTGGCTGAAGAAATCAAGCGTCGCGGCATCAGACCCGAGGCCATTAATCTACAATACGCCGTGTTGGGTGCCGAGCCCTGGACCGACACTATTCGCCAACAGGTAGAGGCAGGCCTACAGGTGAAAGCCACCAACATCTACGGCCTCAGCGAAATCATGGGCCCCGGCGTTTCGCAGGAAGATGTAAATGAGCGCGGCACCGGCAGCTACGTTTGGAAAGACCATTTCTACCCCGAAATAGTAGATAAGCACACTGGCGAGCCAGTGGCCGAAGGCGAATTGGGCGTGCTGGTGTTTACGACTCTGACCAAGAAGGCCATGCCCATTTTGCGGTACTGGACCAACGATATTACCAACCTCTATTACGACCACTCCGAGAGCCGGACGCATGTAAAAATGGGCCCCATCCGCGGCCGGGCTGACGATATGCTCATCATTCGCGGGGTCAATTTCTTTCACACGCAGGTTGAGGATATTCTCAGCGGCCTGCCTCAGGTGAGCCCGTATTACCAAGTCGTAGCCTCGCGCCGCGGCAGCATGGACGAGGTGGAAGTAAGCGTAGAAATCGCCGAAGACCTAATGCGCGACCTAGGGTTGGAAACGGTAACCGCCGACACCGTGCAGCAGCACGATTGCTTGCAGGCGTTGCAAGGCTCGTTTGCCAAGAAAATCAAGGATAACATCGGGCTTAGCATGAAGGTGACGCTACTCGGCTTCGGCACGCTGCCGCGCAGCGAAGGCGGCAAGCTCAGCCGCGTGCACGACTTGCGGGCGTTAGCTAGCTGAGTCTCAACCGTCAACAAGTACACGAATCGGAACCTAATAAATATGCCTCCCAAAACCGCCCCTAGCCCTGCCCCGACGGCCCCGCCGCCCGCTAAGGGCGCGGTGCGGCTAGTGAAAAAGCGCCGGCCCGAGCAGCGGCAGCTCATCCTCGACGAAGCCGCTCGGCTCTTTAAGGAGCGTGGCTTCGGCAGCTCGTCCATGCGCGACCTCGGGGCGCGGGTGGGCCTCGACGCGGCCAGCATGTACAACCACATCAAGTCGAAGGACGAGATTCTGGAAAGCATCTGCTTCCAGGTATCTGACACCTACATCGCGCAACTGCTAGAGGTGGAGCAGATGGACGCCACTTACCTCGAAAAGATAACGGAGCTACTACGGCGGCACGTGCGCCTGATGACCAAGGACGGCGCCGCCGTATCGGTAGCCAACAACGAGTGGAAAGCGCTGACCGAGCCGCGCCTGACGGAGTTTAAGGAGGCTCGCAAGCGCTACGAAAGGGGCTTCGCGGCGCTGATTGAACAGGGTATTGCGGCGGGCGAGTTGCAGGCCGTGAATGTGTCGGTGGCCTTGTTTACGCTGCTCTCGGCCGTGCGCTGGGTCGAGCTGTGGTACCGGCCGGGCCGCAGTTTGTCGGCCGCCGATTTGGAGGCCGACCTTATTACCATGCTCCTCGACGGGCTGAAAAAACCAATCGCATGAGCCGCTTTCACAAACTCAAAATCAAGCACATCGCCCGCGAAACGCCCGACTGCGTGCGTGTAACGCTCGACGTGCCCGCCGACCTGCGCGAGGCGTTTCGCTTCACCCAAGGCCAGTACCTCACGTTTCGGCGCATCCACAATGGCGAAGAATTGCGCCGCTCGTATTCCATTTGCAGCAGTCCGCTCGATGGGGAGTGGCAGGTCGCCATCAAGAAAGTGCCGGAAGGTCGCTTTTCGAGCTTGGCCGTGGATGGACTGCGCGCTGGCGAAGAGCTGGAAGTGATGCCGCCGGCTGGGCACTTCCACACCGCGCTGCACCCCACGCAGGCCAAGCACTATGTGGCTTTCGCGGCGGGGAGCGGCATTACGCCCATTTTCAGCATCGTGAAAACCGTGCTGCTGACCGAGCCGAATAGCCGCGTGACGCTGGTGTACGGCAACCGCGGCCGCAATTCTATCATCTTCAAAGAAGCTTTGGAAGCGCTCAAAAACAAGTTTTTGCACCGCCTGAGCGTGTACCATATTCTGAGCCGCGAGCAGGGAGATGCTGACTTGTTATTCGGTCGCATCGACGAGCAAAAGGCCCGACAATTTCTGGAAAAAATAGTGCCAGCCAGCCAGATTGACGAGTGCTTCCTGTGCGGCCCCGAGGATATGGTAAATGGCGTGCGCACGGCCCTGACCAGCGCTGGCGTCGCGACCGAGAAAATTCACTTCGAGCTGTTTGGCTCGGCCAACGCGGGCAAGGCTGGCGCGGCCAAAACCAAGCTGCCGCCCGTGGGCGAAGACGATAAAAAAAGCCTGGTAACGCTGAAAATTGACGGCAGCGCGCGCCTGTTGGAAATGTCGTATTACGGCAACACCATCCTCGATGCAGCCTTAGAAAGTGGCATTGACGCGCCGTATTCCTGTAAAAACGGCATGTGCAGCACGTGCCTCGCCCGCGTGACCGACGGCCGCGTAGAAATGGACGTAAACTACTCGCTCTCTGCCGACGAGGTGGCGCGGGGCTACGTGCTCACCTGCCAGGCCCGGCCCGTGACGGAGCAAGTAACCGTGGATTTTGACCAGTAGGACAGTGAGAAACAACAATCGTCATGCTGAGCGGAGCGCAGCGCAGTCGAAGCATCTCTACCGCTTCGTTGCTGACGCCAGAAGTTAGTTCACCGGTAGAGATGCTTCGGCTCCGCTCAGCATGACAGACGATTTACGTAACGCATTAATCAACACTAAATAAGCAGTATGGAAACGCTAGAATCGCCCGCTCTCACGCAGGAAGAACAGTTCCAGGCCCGAATCGATGCCGATGTGCGTATCGAGCCCAAGGACTGGATGCCCGAGGCCTACCGCAAGACCCTGATTCGGCAGATTTCGCAGCACGCGCACTCCGAGTTGGTGGGCATGCTGCCCGAAGGCAACTGGATAACCCGCGCCCCGTCGCTCAAGCGCAAGTCTATTCTGCTCTCGAAGGTGCAGGACGAAGCCGGCCACGGCCTCTACCTCTACAGCGCCGCCGAAACCCTAGGTACCAGCCGCGACCAAATGCTGGCCGACCTGCACTCGGGCAAAGCCAAATACAGCAGCATCTTCAACTACCCCACCCTGAGCTGGGCCGATATGGGCTGCGTGGGCTGGCTGGTCGATGGCGCCGCCATCCTCAACCAGGTACCACTGTGCCGCACCAGCTACGGGCCGTATGCGCGGGCCATGGTGCGGGTGTGCAAGGAGGAAAGCTTCCACCAGCGCCAGGGCTTCGAGGTGATGCAGACGCTCTGCGAAGGCGCGCCCGCTCAGAAGGAAATGGCCCAAGAGGCCCTCAACCGCTGGTGGTGGCCCACGCTGATGATGTTTGGCCCAAAAGACTCGGAATCGCCTAACACCGAGCAGTCGATGAAGTGGCGCATCAAGCGCTTCACCAACGATGAGCTGCGCCAAAAATTTGTGGATATGATGGTGCCGCAGGCCGAATTCCTAGGTCTCACCGTGCCCGACCCCGCTCTGAAATGGAATGAGGAGCGCAAAGCCTACGATTTCGGCCAGGTGAACTGGGAAGAGTTTTGGCAAGTGGTGAAAGGCAATGGCCTCTGCAATGCCGACCGCCTGCAAGCCCGTGTGCAAGCCCACGAAGAAGGCGCCTGGGTACGCGAGGCGGCCAATGCCCACGCTGCGAAGCGCAAGTCGCGGGAAACTGCTGTTGCAGCGTAAACTCCCAGCGTTCGTCATGCTGAGCGGAGCGTAGCGGAGTCGAAGCATCTCTATCGGTGAAGTAACTTCTAACGCTAGCAACGAAGCGGTAGAGATGCTTCGACTCCGCTACGCTCCGCTCAGCATGACAATGCTTGAATAAGCAATCCACATAACCATGAATCAGTCCGAATGGCCTCTTTGGGAGGTCTTTATCCGCAGCAAGCAGGGGCTCGACCACAAGCACGTGGGTAGCCTGCACGCCGCCGATGCTACGATGGCTATCCAAAACGCGCGCGACGTGTATACGCGCCGCCTGGAAGGCGTGAGTATTTGGGTGGTCGAGTCCACGCACATTCACGCCTCCAACCCCGACGATGCCGAAGCCTTCTTCGACCCGGCGGCCGATAAAGTGTACCGGCACCCCACGTTCTACGACGTGCCGGATTCCATTAAACACATGTAATGCTGCCTTTTATGCAAGCTGCTCCTTCCGAATCTGCTGCCTTGGCTACCTACCCCGCGGAGGTGCGGCAGCTGCTATTTCACTACGTAGTGCAACTGGCTGACACCAGCCTTATCCTAGGTCACCGTCTGAGCGAATGGTGCGGCCATGGCCCCATTCTGGAGCAGGATTTGGCGATGGCCAATATCGCCCTCGACCTGCTGGGTGAAACCCGCAGCCTCTACCAGTACGCTGCCGAGCTAGAGGGTCAGGGCCGCACCGAAGACGACCTAGCCTACCTGCGCGCCGCCGTGGAATACCGCAACCCGCTGCTCGTGGAGCAGCCCAACGGCGACTTTGCGCACACCATCGTGCGGCAGTTTCTGTTCGACAACTTTCACTACCCCTTTCTGCAACAGCTCAAAAGCAGCCCCGATGAGCGCTTGGCGGGCATTGCCGAAAAGGCCGTGAAGGAAGCCGCCTACCACCTCAAGTGGAGCTCGGAGTGGATAATCCGCCTCGGCGACGGCACCCCCGAAAGCCGGCAGCGCGTCGAAAAAGCCATCGCCAGCCTGTGGCGCTACGCCGCCGAGTTGACCACGCCCACCGCCACCGAAAAGGCATTGCAGGAAGCCGGCATTATCCCCGATTACGCCGTGCTGCAACCCGCCATGGCGGCCCACGTGGCCCGCGTGCTCGAAGAAGCCACCCTGCCTACCCCCCCGGCGACCACCTTTGGGCTGGCGGGCGGCAAGGAAGGGCGGCACAGCGAGCACCTCGGGTACATCCTCACCGAGCTGCAATACGTGCAGCGCGCCTACCCCGGCCTCACATGGTAGCCACCGCCCTCACCGAAGCCCGCATCTGGGAGCTGCTCGACGAGGTGCTCGACCCCGAAGTGCCGGTGCTCAGCATCCTGGACCTGGGCATCGTGCGCGGCGTGCAAGTGGCCGGCGAGCAGGTGACGGTGCACATCACACCCACCTACTCAGGCTGCCCGGCCATGAACACCATCGCCACTGATATCCGCCTGCGGCTGTTGGCCGAAGGCATCACACAGGTCACCATTCACAACCAGCTCAGCCCGGCCTGGACCACTGATTGGATGACCCCGGCCGGCCGCGAAAAGCTGGAAGCCTATGGTATCGCGCCGCCGGTCAATGGCACCGCAACGGGCCACCTACTCAACCTTTTTGGGCAGGATACGGCCGTGCGCTGCCCGCAGTGCAAGTCGGAAAATACGCGCTTGGTCAGCCAATTCGGGTCTACGGCCTGCAAAGCGTCTTACCAGTGCAACGACTGCCACGAGCCGTTCGATTATTTTAAGTGCCACTAGCCGAGCGGCCTATCTCTACTCTTTCTATGTCTGATTCCCAGTCCCTGCTTTTCTCTCTCGCCGATGGCGTCGCCACGCTGACCTTCAACCGGCCCGCCGTATTCAATAGCGTCAACCGTGAGGTGGCCCTAAGCCTCCAGCAGCACCTGCGCGAGTGCCAGGCCGATGCCAGCGTGCGCGCCGTGGTGCTAACGGGCATGGGCAAAGCCTTTTGCGCCGGCCAGGACTTAGCTGAAATAACCGGCCCTAACGCCCCCGATGTGGCCGAAATCGTGGAGAAGCTCTACAACCCGATTGTACTGCTCATCCGCGAGCTAGATAAGCCGGTGGTAGCGGCCGTGAATGGCGTGGCCGCCGGTGCGGGCGCCAACCTGGCCCTAGCATGCGACATTGTGGTGGCCAAGGAATCAGCTTCCTTCATTCAGGCATTCAGCAAAATAGGCTTGGTGCCCGACAGCGGTGGCACGTACTTCCTACCCCGCCTCGTAGGCATGCAGCGCGCCAGCGCCCTGATGATGCTCGGCGACAAAGTGAGTGCCGCTGATGCGGTACAGATGGGAATGATTTATAAGGTATTCACTGATGAAAACTTTGACCAGGAAGTAGCCTCGCTATCCCGCAAGCTAGCCGCCATGCCCACAAAAGGCTTGGCATACACTAAGCACTTGCTCAACAGTACCTTCGGCAACGATGTGGCCCAGCAGCTACGCGCCGAGGGCGACTACCAACTGCGCGCTGGCCAAACTGCCGACTACCGCGAGGGCGTGTCGGCCTTTATGGAAAAGCGCCAACCCACCTTCACGGGGCAATAATTCAGCCAATAGCTTGGGCTTTGTAGTCCGAGCGCGGGAGTAGCCCGCATACCACGCAAGGGGAATTAGCTGCTCAATCATAGGCCATTTAGACGTAGATGCTCGCTACGCGAGCACTCGGACTACAAAGTCCAAGCTACACCTCTCAACTATGCAATACATGACTATCGGCATCATCGGCAGCGGGGCAATGGGCGCGGGTATCGCGCAAGTGGTCGCTACCGCTGGTCACGAAGTGCGCCTGCTCGACCAAAATGCGGCGGCCCTCGAAAAAGCTACCACCAGTATTGCAACCAACCTGCGGCGGCTAGCCGAAAAAGGCAAGCTGACTACCGAAGCCGCTGACGCAACGGTGGCTCGCCTGCACCCCACAACTACGATGGCCGACTTCGCCGACTGCGGCTTAGTTATCGAGGCCATTGTGGAAGACTTGAGCGTGAAGCAGCAGGTTTTCAGAGGGGTAGAAGCCATCGTATCAGCTGACTGCTGGCTGGCGAGCAATACCTCGTCGCTGTCGATTACGGCCATTGCGGCGGCGTGCCAGCGGCCCGAACGGTTCGTGGGCATCCATTTTTTCAACCCAGCCCCGCTGATGCAGTTGGTCGAGGTCATTCCGGCGGTGCAAACCCGCGCCGGGCTGGCCGAAGAGGTGAAGACGCTGGTAGCTAGTTGGGGCAAGCGCCCGGTGCTGGCCCAGGATACGCCCGGCTTCATCGTAAATCGCGTGGCGCGGCCGTTCTACGGCGAAGCCATTCGTATTTTGGAGGAAGGCATTGCCGATGCGGCTACCATTGACTGGGCCATGACCGAGCTAGGTGGCTTCCGCATGGGACCGTTTGCGTTAATGGATTTTATCGGCCACGATGTAAACTATCGAGTAACCGAATCGGTGTTCACAGCCTTTTTCTACGACCCGCGCTACCGGCCGTCCTTCACTCAAAAGCGGCTTTTTGAGGCTGGCTACCTCGGGCGCAAAACTGGCCGCGGCTTCTACGATTATACCCCTGGCGCGGTGCCGCCCACTCCCACCAAAGACGAGAGCCTCGGCTACACCATCCTACACCGCATTTTGGCCATGCTCATCAACGAGGCCGCCGAGGCGTTGTACCTGCGTGTAGCCTCTGCCCAAGATTTGGAACTGGCCATGACCACCGGCGTCAACTATCCCAAGGGCCTGCTGGCCTGGGCCGATGAATTAGGCCCGCTGCAAGTGCTAGCCACCCTCGACGAGCTCTACGCCGAGTACCACGACGACCGCTACCGTGCCAGCCCGCTACTGCGTCGCCTAGGTCGCCATCACCAATTTTTTCTAGCGCATGAGCCCGCAGCCGCCACCCGCCAATAACCAGCCAGCTGAGGCCGTGCAGGAGTTGATGCTGCGGCAAGATACTTTCAGCCAGCTGCTGGGCTTGGAGGTGGAGGAAGTCGGCCCCGGTTACTGCCGCCTGCACTTCGTGGTGCGGCCCGACATGCTCAACGGCTTCGGCTCGCTGCACGGCGGCGCTACGTTTGCGGCGGCCGACACGGCGTTCGCCTTCGCCTGCAATAGCCACGGCCGCCAGAGCGTGGGTCTCACGGTAACCGTCGATTACCTCGAAGCTGGCAAGCTGGGCGACGTGCTCACGGTGGAAGCCCGCGAAGAAAGCCTCAAGCACAAAGTCGGCGTGTACCAGGTGCGCGTCGTCAACCAAAAAGGCGTTGTGCTGGCCTTATTTAAAGGGACGGCCTACCGCACGAGCAACGAGATTTTACAACTGTCATGCTGAGCGGAGCGCAGCGGAGTCGAAGCATCTCTACCGCTTCGTTGCTAGCGTCAAGAGTTAGTCTGCCGATAGAGATGCTTCGACTCCGCTACGCTGCGCTCAGCATGACCATGACAATGATTTATACCGAAATACAATGAACCAAGCCTATATCATCGACGGCGTGCGCACGCCCATCGGCAACTTTGGCGGCACGCTCGCCGCCGTGCGCCCCGACGACCTGGCCGCCCACACCATCCGCGAGCTGCTCAAACGCAACCCAGGCGCTGACCCCGCCGCCGTGGCCGACGTTATCCTGGGCTGCGCCAATCAGGCCGGCGAAGACAACCGCAACGTAGCCCGCATGGCCGCGCTGCTGGCGGGCCTGCCGCACAGCGTGCCCGGCGAAACAGTGAACCGGCTTTGCGCCAGCGGCTTGTCGGCGGGCATCGCGGCGGCCCGCGCCATTCAGAGCGGCGACGGCGACTTATTTGTGGCGGGCGGCGTCGAGAACATGACCCGGGCGCCGTTCGTCATGTCGAAGCCTTCGAAAGCTTTTGGCACCGATTCGCAGATGCACGATTCCAGCTTCGGCTGGCGCTTCATCAACCCCGAGATGCAGGCCCAGTACGGCACCGATGCCATGGGCGAAACCGCTGAAAACCTCGTGGACCAGTACCACATCAGCCGCGAAGACCAGGATAAGTTTGCCCATGCCTCGCAACAAAAAGCTGCCGCAGCCCAGCAGCGCGGTCGCTTCGCGCAGGAACTGGCACCCGTGTCTATTGCGCAGCGCAAAGGCGAGCCGCTGCTCTTTGCCGAAGATGAGTTTCTGAAGCCCACTACTACCCTCGATGGCCTAGCCAAGCTGCGCCCCGCTTTCCGCAAAACCGGCACCGTAACGGCCGGCAACGCTTCGGGTCTCAACGACGGGGCCGCCGCGCTTCTATTGGCTTCGGAAGAAGGGATAAAGCAGCACAACCTCACGCCGAAAGCCCGCATGGTGAGCATGGGCGTGGCCGGCGTCGAGCCGCGCATCATGGGCATTGGCCCGGTGCCGGCCACCCAAATTGCCCTTAAAAAAGCGGGTTTGACGCTGAACGACATGGATATCATCGAGCT
>Ga0265780_10003149_pt1 | contig 21870 bp, 17 predicted proteins | sample P1T30metagenome_FD_192432 | JGI IMG/M metagenome (GOLD analysis project Ga0265780, IMG submission 192432) | Plant litter microbial communities from East Loma Ridge, Irvine, California - P1 T30 | ecosystem: Environmental > Terrestrial > Plant litter > Unclassified | place: USA: California...
AACCCCCTCGCCTTATCCACCTCCCTCGTAACATTCCCCTTAAACCCCCCATTATACCTCCCATGCCTCCCACTCGCCCTAACCCCAATCAAGTCCCCCTCTTTCCCCCCATACCCCCCACAATGCCCCATCCCCCCACACTCACCCCCAGGACACCCCATAATAAAATGCCCCACAACAGCACAACACCGCCCGCACTCCCCGCTCCCCATAAACGGCCCTCCCTCGCTCCACCCCACACGCATAACCCGCGCTTTCCGTCCCTCCCAGCCAGTCTTCGCGTCCGTAGCGTGAAACACAGCCCATACTTCCGGTCCGCCCGCGCCGTCGACAAGCACGAAGTTTCCGTGGCCCGGACCGTAAGGTGGCGTATCGTCGCGACTGCGCTGAAGTAACGGATTACTCGACTTCGCCCAAGACGTAACATCCAGCGGCTCTCCACCCGTATAATACAGCACATTCATTTTATACTCGCTCGTCCACGACCCCGCGCAACTATACACGATGCCCATCCACTTCCCGTCCGGACTGCAAAGGAACTGCGGACCCTCGTTTATACCGCTTGTGCCCGAGTATTCAAACTGCAGGTCGGGCGTGCTGATGCGTATTGGGCGGCCGGTACATTGTGTGGGGGACTTCATGCGCACGATGTATATTTCCTGTCGGGATTCGTTGGTGGTAGTGCCTGGGGGCCAGCCTGAGTATGCGAAGTAGAGGTGTCCGTGAAGGGTTAGGACGGTGCCGTCGATGGCCCATTGGTCGTGTGGAAGTCCATTTACTCGTCCGGTAAACGCCCATTTATCTTTCTCCATAGGCGAAGAATCAGACTCCGGCCCAGTCAAAACATACATCCTATGACTCCTATTCCCCTTTTCCGGATCCGCAGCCGCGAAATAAACATACCATTTCCCCTGCAAGCTATGTAGCTCCGGCGCCCACAAGTCCGCGGAATAAGCTTCGTCGGGCGGCGGACTCCATATCACTTGTTTGGTGGCGTTGTGCTCGAAGTCGAAGAGGCTGGCAGCGGACCAAACTTCGATGTGCCCGCCGCTGGTGAAGGTCATGTAGTATGTGCCTTTGTCGAGGATGACGTATGGGTCGGCACAGCTGCTGGATGTGATGGTGAGGATGGTGTCGTTGTAAGGTGGTGCGGGTGTTTTGTGCATTTGGCCTGGGAAGGCTTCCATTTTTGTTCCTTGCTCTTTTGCTTTTTGGAGGGTGAGATGTTGTTACTCGGTGCGCATTTCCCAGCTACTCCTTCTTTCCCAGATCTTGGATCAACTCAGTTCGTTACCGTTACCGAGCGTGAATTAGCAAACACGAAGCGATTGAGGTGAAATCAATCCAAAATCCAACATGTGGCCCCAGGCCAAGTAACCGTGGCTATGGCCACCTGACAGCCCAGCCGCTACAGGTGACGTCATCCTAAAGCAGTTAGATTGTTACACCTTGCCATATGCGCCGGTTCCTTTCACTCGATGCAGCAGGTCATGAGGGCTGCAAACACGGGAAGCGAAAGTTGGTGTGAGCGAAGTGTGACCGAGGTGCGAATTTTTAGCCTGCATCGCTAGTGACTGTGGGGTGCAGCATTCTAGAAGCCGTCGCCGTCCCTGCAGCAGCGCACATGCAGGGACGTGGCACGACCAAACGGCATTGTGATTGATTTGACATTTCGATTACTATCAATATTGTATCTATGCTGCGTCGACGTGAAGCATGATTTCCTATCATCCCTTGCATTTCGTCCACCCCATGTTCCCATACCCAAGACACCAAACCCTGACCAGACTTGCATATCCACAGCGAAGCGAAAAGAAAAGGCGATAAATCGCCAGTACACACTCGCAATAAGCGGTAATAGAAACTGAATGTAGAGTCGTAACGTGGCATGCGCGCGTAGTTCTCGGCATTTGGGCCGAGCGTGGTATCCAGAGAGTGCGTAGAATCAGAACACGCGACCGTCGCGTGTGGTAATCGCTGAAATATGCTGTGTCAAAAGGAAACAAAAGGCGCTTGTAAACAAAATTGCGCTGATACGTCCAATTGCAGGATGACGCTCGGGAATGTATAGTCCATTCATAGTTCGGTCTTGAGCGTCTGCTCGAACGTGAGCTCGCCAGACTCGATGCGGTCGACACGCAGGACGAGTTCCTATTCATTTGTTAGCACCATCCTATACATCAGTTCGCAATCTTAATATACCTTTAATGCCCTCGCCGTCTTGAATGCAAGAGGTGGGATCTGATCGCGACCACCACCCCTCACATCGACGGCAAGCATGTTCTGTCGACAATCGTCTAGCACCTCAATCACAGGAACAGCATGCTTCTTGAGCGCCGGGTTCGACAGCTTGTTGACCGCGTCGAACGTCTTGTTGCCAGTGTCTTCGACTGCCTGCGAGATGTCCTGGATGTACTCATAGATCTGCTGCTCGTCCTGAGGCGTAGATGTCGGGCTTGAGCGGATGATGTTGACCAGGGGCTGAATGCTCTGGACGAGAAGGGCGGTTTGGTCCTCGAGGTAGTTCTTAAACTCAAGCATGCCGCTGTCCACGGGCTGAGCGACACCGTTCATACCGGTGCTTTGACGATCGTACCCGCTGTATGGCGAGCTGTAGGCGCTGTAGCCAGTGGTGTCGCTGCTGCCTCCTCTGCTGCTCTGGTGACGGCGATGACCGAAGCCTGCAGTGGCACCATTCGGTGTACCATTGTTGCTCGCAACCATGCTGTTGTGGCGAGAGTATACATTCTGCTTCAACGGCATTGGCCTGTCATCCTCCTCATCCTGCTCCAACTCGCTCTTTAGCGTGGGCCGCACCTTGACATGCTTGACCAGCTCCACAATGGCTGTAGAAAGATGGCTGGCAGCCGCATCTAACAGACTGACTGGGGAGATCCCGCCATTCGAAACGTGGTTCTTGGTAGCCGTGATGAGGTTGTTGGCAGTGGCACTGACGCGCGACTTGAGCCTAGCTTGCTGCTTCTCCGGACTGGCCATGATGTCTCCACTGACGCTGCTGTTCGGCGACTGCATCTGCGAGAGCGGAGTGTTGTCAATGTCTCCAGTAATCGCTCGCACGCATTTGACTACGTATCGCATGCTGTCGAGTGTCTGCTCGGCGTTTGCTCTCCGTGCGGTCTGGAGCAGCTCGTCGATGCTGAGTTGGAACTTGGTGATGTGCACATCTTTGACGAGACCATCGGGTGTGGTGAAGCTCGCATCGCCTGTGTAGGTATTGATGTCCCTCAACGCGAGGGACGACAAGCCAATCGACGATGCCTTGAGGCTGCGCAGCTGTGTCTTGGTGCGTGCATACCGGCCCTTCCACTCCTTCAATTCAGTCTCCAACGAAGAGACTTGCTGAGCAAGACGTTCCTCCTTCTCAACCGCAGCATCGCTGCGCGAAGACAGCTCCCGCATCTCCTGTAAGAACGTCGACGCGTCTTGCCGAACCTCCTCGGTCACTCGCTGTTGCTCCCTCAGTTCCTGCTCCAGCTCTTCGCAGCGTTGTCGCCATTCTCCACCACTCGTGTCTGGTATTTGCTGAGGCGGCATCGATTCGAGTTCTGCAATCTGGGCACGGTGACTCCTCTCCACGGCTTCGTTCTCGCTTCGTATGCGGTCGATGTCTGCACGTAGTGACGAGTTGAGGTTCTCGGCCTTCACCACCTTCTCTTCCAGTGAGAAGCGAAGGTCGTCCCACTCTGCTCGCTCCGAGGCGGTGTTGCCATCTCTCATGCTGTCGGCGTCCTTGAGTCGTTGTATCTCATCGTCCCTGTCTCGTAAAGAAGCCTCTGTTTTGCCAAGCTTCTCCTGCAGTTCCGTCACTTGACCCTGTAACTCTGTCGCCAGCTTCTCCTGTGCCATGCTCATGCTCTTCATGCTCTTATTCGTCTGCCTCTTCGCTGCAGCGCCTTCTAAGTTGAACGCGTCGTCGTCCGTCCCTGCGCTGTCATCGTCGTCCTCCACCAGCATGCCTTTGTTTGGTACGATGGTGTTCTGCTGGAACTGCTTTGGCAGCGGTCGTCCAAAAGTGGCTTGCTGTCCGCCCGGCATAAGCCCGCCTGGAGGACCCATATTGGGCGGCAGTGGACGCCCCAGGCTGTTTCCAGTGCCTGGCCTGTCGTTTGGCCCTTTGTTGCTCGCGCGGCTGGCCGTACTAGGGGCAGGACTCGCGGATCGATTCGGCTCGCGGCCGGTGAAGCGTGGAAACCTCCTCTCGAGCTCGTAGAAGACGTCGGTGGCCAACTGGCGGAAGCGCTCGAGGGGCAGCGTGGACAGCTTCTGCCTCGCCTGGTTGCGCTTGGGGTGGAAGTTGTTTTTGGGCGGCAGGAACTTGGGCGTGTTGTTGCCTTGCGCGCCAGGCCCGCCCCGCTTGCGATCGTCTTCTCTGCGTATCGATTCGTCGTACACGTCGGTGCTGAGCTCCTGGAACTGCACGGCGGACAGCCTCGTAAGCTTGTCCTTCGCCCTGCTCGGCCGCGGGTTTCCTTGCGCGTCGTTGAGGTACGGCCCCAAGTACGCCTTCAGCACTCTGAAGTGCTCGGCCAGTGTCTCCTCCAGCTGGGCCATCCGTCTGCTACTAGCCACGCTCGCGTCGCTCATCCGCGAGCCCCCATAGAGCCCCGCACCGTCACTCGAGCGACCAACCGAGCTGGGCGGTGAGGGATTGCCGTTGTTTCCTCCTGGTGGCGGTGGGCGCATTCCATTGGGCATGCCTCCATCTGCACTGTTCGGGGTGCCGTAGTTGCTGGGTGGTACGGTCGGCGAGTAAGGGTTGTCGCCGGCGATGTTCTGGTAGCGCGTGATGGGTGACCAGTCTTGGCTTTCAGTCGAGACTGGCGACAGAGGGCCATTGCGCGTGTTCATCATTAGGACTTCGCTGCGTTTCACCACGCGGAGCGCTGCTGCCACTCTAACGGATATCGATTATTGGGTTCGGACTTCAGGCAAACTTCAGACTCTTGCTGCAACTTAATCACGGCCGTGACCAGCAAACGTCGGCGGAAGAGGCTGCTGAGGAAGCGGGCTGAAACTCGTTGTGTCCAAGGAACTGAAAGAACAAACAACCAAAAATACCAACAAAGACGCAGCCACAAGTCGAACGCGCAGGTAAAGGAGCGAACAGCAAGCCTCTAGCTAAAGAGCCCGCAGCAGTCGAGGAAACAGACTTCAAAGGTTGTGCAATCACCGGCGGCCGGGGTGCTGCAGGCTTTTTGAAGAAGCCAGGCTCAGGATGCAGATACCGCCCAAATGTCGGTGATGCCCCTTTCGCGACGCTTGGCTTGGGGAGCGTTGGTAGGGGTGGGTTGACAGGCGCTAACTTAGCCGGGGACGAATGGGACAGGCCTTCCACCGCCCTGCAGTCGACCGAAAGCTCGCGATGTGGACCGCCTGGTGATGGAAACGCCAGGGAAGTCTGATGTGTGGACGTCCATATTTGGGACCTACCTTAGGTGTCACTAGCTACTGCTGCTGTACAGTGTGACGGGCAGGCGCCCACGGTTACTCGTCTGAACGCCCACGAGACTTTGGCACCACCACGTCCCGCACCCAAGCGATCCGGTCTAGCTGGTCAATTCCCGGGAACTGGAGAGTTCGAGGCTCTGATGATGCGCAGGGACACCGGTACACCCGGCGGCCTGAGCGGGCGTGCATGACAAGGCATCATTTCGCAGGCACATGCAATTTCACGTGTGATTTTGCTACAAGCCGTTGGGTAAGTTACGGAAGAACATGAAGACGTTGAATTGCCATGATATCACAGCTGTCCTCGGTCGACGCCCCTTCCGCTGCTAAAGCTGCAGGTGCGACCGTCGAACGTGCGCCTATCGATATCGGATGTGTACGAAGTATCAACACGGCAAGACAACACCGCAAAAATGATCGTGATCGTTCGGGTCAAACACCGGGTTACAACCAATTCCTAGTCTACCGCGCCCTCTTGATCTTGTTCGGCGGCTGCTTCGTGCACGCCGGACACAGCCAGTCGCCCACCGGTTCCTCCTTGATGTTCACGCACTCCCAGTGGAACCACTGGTACTCACAGTGATCGTTGTCGCACGCCACCATGTCGCCGAAGCTGACGCGCTGGCAGAAGCAGTACTTTGTGTCGTCCGACTCCTCTTCGTCTCCATCTGCCCCGTTCACACCGGCCATATCCTCGTCTTCAGTTCCAGCCTCGCTTGCCACGCTCTCATCGTCCGCCGTTGTCGAGGGTGATGTTCGCGATCCGCCCTTGCGTCGCTTCTTGTTCATGCCGGACTTGGCGGTGAGGGCGGCCTTGCGCAGCGGTTGCTGTGGTTTCGCCTTCTTAACGGTGAGTGCCCTGGGTCCCACGCTGGCAGCACGCGAACCTGGGGTGGAAGGTTTAGGGGTCCCCGGTCCAATTGAGCCTTGCCGTCCAAGATTAGACGACGCTGTTGGAAGGGGTCCGATGCTGCCAATAGGCCGCCGACGTTTGCTGTCACTTCCAGCAGAAGTCTCGCGCTCAGCTCGAGCATTTGCCTGCATAGTGCTCTGGGCGTTTGTGAGTCGTTGTTGGTTCATGATCGCTTGTGTTTGCATGTTTTGTAGCGATGGAGTCAATCTCGAGTTCAAACCAGCGTTCGTGGCGTTCGTGATGCGTGCGATGGCTGCTGCTTGCGCAAGGTTGGGTGCGCCGCCTCCCTGGTTGCCAGACACTGGATGGAGTGGTGTGCTTGCGCCTGTGTTAGACAGCGAGGATGCCGGTACCCTATTACCGATCGACTCCTGTATCAGCGACGGCATGGTCGGGTCTGAAGGTATTGAACCGTCATTCTGCAGGTCACGCAACTTGATGTCCAATCGTTTAACATGCCGATCAAGCTGCGAATGGTGAGTTTAGATGAAGTAGATTAGCGGTTGACTTACAAGTGCTGCGGCTTTCTCGGACAGCCCTATCTTCTCCTCCTGCAAGATCTGACAGCGCTCGTAATTCGCCATAATGACTTTCGAATATGGCTCTTCTTTCGGGTTCTGCACTAGACTCCCGTTGAGCTTGATGAACTTCTGCAGGCTGCTGTCGCGTTGTGATATTGCGGCGCGCAGCTCTTGAATCTTCTGGTCCTTGGCCTGCATCTCTTCATACAAATGCGTGATCTCCGCAGGCAAATTTGCCACTTCAAGAGTCAGCTTCAACGCCTACATTTGAAGATCGATAGCTTACCGTCATGAATGAACTGGTCCAAGACCGTCGCTGCATCTTCTGCAATAGCCATGTGAAAATGTGGTGGGGTGGTTTGGCCTTTGCTTCGAATTCGTGTAGATGCTGCCTGCGCTCGTCGATGGGGGCGGGAGGTTTACAGGCAAAGAGCGTCACGGTGTCAAGGTGCACCGCGCAGGCGTATTAAGACACAGGAATAGTCGCCTAACTTCAGCCCAGTCGAATGCGCTTACTCTTATGATGGATTTCGATGGCTTTCTGATGGAAGTCGCGTCCGAGGCAGATGGTGACACGTCGTGTTGAAGAAAGCGCCTATTGACCCTATTGCTGCACCTTCTCCACTGCCTTGGACTTTCTCTCACCTTCACAGAACTCCGTCGTTATAGTTACTCGGTACCGCTCAACGAAGTTGAACTATTTGCGCGTATGTCGTCGTGCTTTGGAAGCATTCAGACACATCAATCACAACAAAGGCTAGACTCTCACGTGAGCTCGAAAACCCTGGACAGAGCCGAATTTCAACCAATCACGTCTAGCGAACAGTATGTCGTCGAACAACAACCGCAACAATCGTGGACACAAGAGACGTATCACCGCGACAGAAGTCGCTGCGCTAGCAAGTGAACCGGGATAGGATACCCACGCAGCCCCGGCGCTGGATGCGGGACGACCACAGCGGGCTGCTGCTGTAGGGTCAAGAGCACTGACGGCTCGATTATTGGAGCCTGAACCAGATATTGACGACGTTCCGGAGTTGGGAACGCTATCGTTGGGACCAGCACCCGAGAGGGAGAGCCGAAGAGGCTTACAAGTGCCCCCACCAACGAATCCCCAGGTCTCATCTCCTGCACGACACCGAATCATCACCATGGCCTACCCAGGAGCGACACCGAACCGGCCAGCGAACAACATCGTCCAAGAGTACTACTCGCCCGCAGACTACTATGAGTATCCAGATTACTCTGCCTTCAAGAAGCTCTCAAACGAGGAAAAGGTCAAGGTGATTGCTCGTGAAGCGGAAGAGAATGGCCTGGAGAAGCCGTTGGGCCACAACGTGTCATTTCACTACAACGCGAATGTGGAATATCACCACTTCGGAAGCTCACATCCTATGAAGCCATGGCGACTTACCTTGACCAAGCAGCTCATACTCTCGTATGGGCTCGAGTACGCAATGGACCTCTACACGCCACGGCCAGCATTTTTCAACGAGTTGAATATATTCCACGACAAGGAGTATCTCTCTTACCTCAAAGAGTAGGTGATGTACATCAAATGTGCGAAAATTCGTATTAATGACCGTCCAGTATCACTCCGCAAAACGCTCAGCCCGAGGATCCCCAGTACATATCATACGGCTTCGGCGGCGACTCCAACGACTGCCCCGTCTTCGACGGCCTCTGGAACTACGTCTCCCTCTACAGCGGCGCCACCCTATCGGCCGCCTGGAACCTCCTCAACAACCAATCCGACATCGCCATCAACTGGTCCGGGGGTCTGCATCACGCAAAAAAGAACTTGGCCAGCGGCTTCTGCTACGTCAACGACATCGTCATCGCCATCCAAGTGCTGCTTACTCAGCACCAACGTGTGTTGTACATTGATATTGATGTGCACCATGGCGACGGCGTCGAGCAGGCGTTCGAATCTTCTGACCGCGTCTTCACGCTGAGTTTCCACAAGTATGGCATAGATCGCCATGGGTACCCCTTCTTTCCTGGCACCGGTAACATCGATGAAATGGGACCCAGGGACCCTACGAACCGTGGCAAAGGCATGTGTCTCAACATTCCCATTGACGACGGTATCGACGACGAGCAGTACAAGTACCTGTTCAAAACGGTGACTTCGGCCGTCATCGAAAAATACAATCCCCAGGCCATTGTGCTGCAATCCGGCGCAGATAGCTTAGGCGGCGACCGTCTAGGCAGATTCAACCTCAACATCAAAGCCCACGGCTTCTGCATCGAAACGGTGAAGAAATCTGGTCGTCCACTACTACTAATTGGCGGTGGCGGATACACCCCCCGCAACGTCGCGCGCACATGGTGCCACGAAACCGCCGTCTGCGTAAACGCAGACCTCCACAACGATCTACCGCAACACGTTCCCTATCGCCAAGCTTTCCAAGGCGCAGAGAACGGCAATGGCATGCTCTATCCAGACTTGCACAACGTCAAGCGCCACGAGAACTTGAATACCGACAAGCACGTCCGCGATCTCGTGGAGAAGGCGATGGAGAACTTGAGGTATCTGGAGGGCGCGCCGAGCGTGGTGTGTAATACCAAGGGGATTACTGAGGCGGAGATTATGAGGGTGAGGGAGGAGGTGGATCGGCAGATTGAGGAGGAGATGGCGGTAAAGGAGAGTGCGAAGATTGAGGCTGCGAGAAGGAAACTGGAGAGGAATGTTGGGGGGAGGGGGGAGAGATTGAGATAGTTGTGGGTCAACTGTAACGTGTGCAAGTAAAGCGGTTTCTGCATTGCGGTCTGGAATTAGGGATATGTGCGCTATGCTACTTCTTTCATCGCGACTTCGTTCTTCTCCTCGGTCTTTCCGTGATGCATCTTCCTCGCGACTTCGTCGGTCAAGTACTTCTCGACGTTTGGCGAGAATAGCGCGGCGATTATGAGCAGCGCGCCGAAAGGCAGCGTGCACAAATACACGGTCCGAAACGATAATGCATACGCATCTTTCACAGCCGCGCCCGTGACTGCAATGACATCTGCGTTGATACCCGGCACAGCTGAAAAGTCGCCCGCCGTGATGCCAGCGAGCAATGCAGGCAAAGACGACGAAGATAGACCCGCAGCCATCGCAGCCGGCCCGACTTTCATAGGGATATACTTCGCGGATTCAGTCGCGAGGATAGACGAATACATACTCGTCGCGATGGCACTCAGACCCGTTCTTATCGCGCCCATGACGCCTGTGACGAGTCCAATGTCCGCGGGATCCCAGAGGTACGCTGTCGTGCTGAGCGTCAGGTTCTCGATGTATCCTGCTGCAATAGTGCCGATAAGGAGGAGGCCCGTTGTCATGTTTTTCGTGGAGGGCGTGGATGCAGCGACGGCGGCGACGAAGGCTGTGGTAATGATGGCTGCGACGGTCATTTGGATCTTCATGCGTGGGATGTAGCGGCAGCCGATGCCGCCGAGGATTTGGCCTAGGAGGAGACCTGGGGGGTAGTGTTAGTGAGAAGAGCTTATGGGGATGGGAGGAGATTTGGGAATGGAGACGTACCGCCTCCGACGGCGCATGAGAGCCAGCCGATTTCCGTCACGTCTGTTGTGAAGAGCGAGCTTATCATCGTGGGCCAGATGATGGAGTTGGCGTAGTACACGATAGCAGCTAGACTTGCGCACGCGACGTTGGCGTCGTAGGGAATGTTCTTGAATAAACGCATGGGAATGAGGGGGTATTCGACGCCGGAGTAAGCTTCCCACAAGCAGAACGCAACGAGCGTGGCGAAGCCTGCGAACAATGCGCCGAGGACCTGGCCGCTCTTCCACGGGTACGAGGAGCCGCCCCAGTTCATGCCGATGAGGAAGACGACGAGGCCTGTGGAGAAGAGGAAGATGCCGAGCCAGTCAAGGGTCTTGAGTTGGCGCATCTTGGACTTGCCGCCCACGTGAAGCATTTCCTTTGTCTGGTCAGTACTGAACGAAAGAGGCTGGGTGTTGGTAGTGCTTACGTATGTTGGTGGGTGGTAGAAGAAGAAGTAGAGCACGATTGCTAGGGTGTTGACAATGACTCCGAGGATGTAGCACCACCGCCACTGGAGTTCAGTGTTGAGGTACAGAGCGCGTGCTACTGGAGGGCCAAAGACGGCAAAGGGGACGGAAGTGGAGAGCACGAAAGCGTTGACAGGTCCTCTGTAGCTATTCGGCACAAGCTCACCGAGGATGATGTGGAAGGATAGCTGTCCTGCTGCGGCAAGGCCGTTGATAGAGTTGGTAGCGATGAGCATGTTGATGCTTTGGGCACTGGCGCCGAGTATTGTTCCGATGAGACCCAGGATGGATGAGGCAATGAAGAACCTTGTTGATGTTAGTGTTGCCTTGTCCTGGGATTCGAGATCTGACTTACCATCGTCGTCCAAAGATGTCGGATAACCGACCAACCAGTGTGAAGCCTATAGCGAAACCAGCCGTCCATGATATGCCAACCCAGATGATGTCAGGACTGGGGCCGATTGCTGCATTGATGAGGGTGAGCGTGTTGGCTGGTAGCACCCAACCAAGATACCCGGAAATTTGTGCTAAGCATGTTGCCTATGAAGTGTTAGACTGTGAGAGTACACACGTCTGTCAGATCTACTAACGATGACTGTGCCGATGAAGTTCATGCTCCTGAAGTACGACTTGCCCAAATCAGCCGTACGGCCACCAAGAGCCTCATGGGCGACGTGGTCATGGTGAAGACCTCCAGAGTCGGTTGTGTGCTGGTGCGTGAGGGTGTTGTCCGTAGAGACTTCCTCCTGGTACTGCTTCTCTACTGCCATGATGTACGATGTGCAGATTGACAATGAGCTGGAATCCGGGGTATACAAGATCTGGGGAATCAGTCTTTAACCACTACGTCTTGTTTCACGAGTCATTATGGGCAGCTCTGGAGTCCCCGGATGTATCAGGATCACAAGTGGAGACTGAGGCTCAGGATGGCCCTTGAAGCCGTAAATTGGCGGTCCGTTCCCAACGTCTTGGACTAACGTTATCTTATGGGCAGCTTGCTGGCGTCTTGACTGCGCAAGGAAACGATCAGCCATGCTGCATTTGGGTGAGGTGGCGTGGACGTGATTGGTGGTGAGGTTGCTAGGAAGGGGCCGATACGCTTGACGACGTGGAGTCGCACCAAACGCGGAGGCTGTGGAGTGCACGGAAGCACATGGGTTGACGACTTTCGGTTGTGGGTACCCGAGATATCATCCTACGTTGGTGCACGATGGAGTGCTCAATTGTAGCAGCAAGATACAGATTCTGAATCGGAATGTAAGCAATCAACTCGGTGTGAGTTGCATTGCTCTTGCACTGTCCACGACATGATGCCAGAGCCTCTCACGCAGTTGACAGCGAGGCGTGCAGCGCAAGTGTTTCGTCTAACGTTTCCCGTATACGGTGTGGTCTCGACAATCTTTAGCCGGGATGACTAGCTAAGCAATCCGTCCCCAGATTGGCCCAGGATGCTGGTAGTTCGTATTCTAGGCTCGGGTCAACTGCCATTCCGTCTGTCTGGTTTAACTTTCAGGGTCACGATATGCCACGCAGACGCGAGCTTCGAGGAGCTCGAGGTGCCGGAGCGAAGTGCGCCATTATCCTACCAATAACGCTTGCATCAATTGCGTAACCTCTGGTCAGCATTGTGAGGTTTGTTTGGTTGGAAGGGGACGTAGATTGATGTTTGAAGTCCCCGCAATCACCAACTGTCCCGTGGGGAAGGCTCACAAAAGAGGAAGTCGCGCACGAGCCAGCTGCGGGTACGTGGGAGCGCGACTTCCCGTACAATTTTTGGAGGTTTCGACTCAAGCATGTGAGACGCCCTTCACAACGTCACGCCTGCGCCTACCCGCCTATGATCGAGCGATAGCGAATCACACAATAGCACAGCATGACCTCAGCAGCGACGCCAGTACCTGTGCCCAAGGAGGAAGATGCGACTGCAGCTCAGCAGCCCAGCAATGACATCAATATCAGCCCCGCCGACGCGCTCTACGACAAATGCGTGGAGCGCTCGGCGGGCACCGTCTTCTTCCAGCGCGACCTGTCCAACATGCAGGTCGCCGAGACGATCGCAGAGCTGACGATGCTGCTGCAAGAGCTCTGCGACCGCCATCTCATGAAGCTCATGACACTGGACAATGAGCCGTGCTGGAAGCTGCGCTCGCGGTCAGACGCCGACAAGTACGCCGATGCTCTACTACCACTCATATACGGACTATGCTGACATATTTAATAGACTGCGCAAGCTCACACCCGACGAGCGCCTCCTCTACCACCACATCGACCAGGCCCAGACCGAGGGCATCTGGTCCAAAGCCCTCCGCCTACGAACGAACGTGACTCAGCAGATCCTCACAAAATGCCTCAAGAGTCTGGAGTCCAAGGAGCTGGTGCAGTCGGTCATGAGCGTCAAGTTCCCGAACCGCAAAATGTACCTCTTGGCCCACTTGCAGCCTTCGGAAGACATCGCGGGAGGACCATGGCAGTCCGAGGGCGACTTCGATGCTGCCCTCATCAACATCGTGTCGGGCGCCATTGCGCAATACGTTGAGAACGAGACGTGTATCAAGGTGCCGGGCAACTGGAATGACTACACGAGGCACGACAGGACCGCGGAGATCGCACAGAAGAAGGCGCAAGTGCAGGGCGTCATGGATATCGAGGAGGCGCCGGCGGTGAAGCCATACCTCCCGCCAAGAGATCCAAATGTATCCAAGGTGGTGCACAGGAACAGCCCACAGTACCCGACCGCCGCATCTGCTGCCACTTGGCTAAACTCGAAGGACATACTGCGGAACAAAAGTTGTCGCGAAGATGACATGGAGCAGCTGCTGGAGATGATGGTGCTAGATGGACGCTTGGAGAAGATCTCAGGGACCAGCTACCGGACCGTGTTGACTGCCGCCGACACGAAGGTGTACAACGGCTTCGTGGACGCGCCCTGCGGCAATTGCCCGGTGTTTGATCTTTGTGGCGACGAGGGCGAGATATCAGCAAGGACGTGCGTTTACTTTGGGCAGTGGCTCGAGACGCAGTCTGAGGAGGTCTGAACATTTCTTGATACCCAGCATTGCGGTGGCGTTTGGATCTTGTTGCATCTACGGCTATTGGACGGTATACCACTATCACACTTTTCTTTTTACGAGAAGGTTTTGTCCGACCTGTTCAAAACAAGAGATTTCTTCGATTGGTTCCCACCGTTTGCACCAGAGCGCAGTGACTCCTCTCCGCACAGGTCAACTGCATGGACCCGTGAAAGCAAACGCCCGACAAACACCCCATCAAAACCCGTACTTCTGCAAAGATTTTCGCTCTCTCTGCCACTCGCAACTCATTTTCCTCAACCAAGTCGCTCGAGGGCAGGTAAGCACCTTCCAAGTACTCTTTGATGTCGCTGACCATAGCCAGACGCAGGAGCCGCTGCTAGACGTGCTTCACGCCGCCGAATGTTCACATCACGCTTCCTCGTGTCTCTTCGCGCCACCCAGTCCGTACGGACGCCTCGTCGCTCAGCCCAGTCCATACGGGGGTTGTCGTATAGGCGTTCGGCCGGCGCCTTGTTCCTACAGTTCACAAAGCCGATCTTCTCAACGCCAAACTCGGCTTCAAGATCTGCACATCACGATGCTTTTGGCACTGACGACGAAGTACCGTGGTGGTCTAACGGCCACCGTGGAGGGTCGGTGGAGAAGTTTTCACACATGATGTTCTCTCAGTTTCACGGTCTTACTCCAGCCGAATCAGATCAAATGTGAAGAGACAACGGAGAATCGTTCGACATGCGGTGGTCGGATAACCCGTGGGATGTCCGGCCGCTGTTCCAACTCGACTGGAGCAAGCCCACTACAATCCAGTTTTATCGCCTCTTCCTCGGCTCAGGAGATGCAAGCATCGAAGTCAACTACCGTTACTGTGAACGCGTCCGAGGACTAACACGTGCGAGACTCCACTTGCGCTATCTATCGCCTATTCTCAACCTCTACATCTCCTCCGCAACACGCGACAATACCGACTCCTTCTGTTGGACTGCACGAGCATTGAGCGCTCCATCCGATACTTCGACTCCCGCTCTAAACAGCCAGCTGGTATTCCTTGGTCACATCATGTTGTTCAGTGGTTTTCAGAAGACGGTCGATGGATGGGAGCATCCCGGCAATATGTTGGATTACGCCAACGTCACGGACTCAAACTACACTGCATTCATGAAATTGAGCGCCGCCAACAGCGGTCGAGTCGAGGGGGTGTTCGCGCTGCCCGTAAACCACGAGCAAGCGATTTACTCACCCTTGGTCAATGACTTACAGCGCGGCCTCTATTATCTTGGGCGCGATATGGAGCAGATGGGCACGTGGGAGCTTTGTGAAGCAGTCGACGCGGACATAATGATCTGGCATGGCAAGATCCCGGACTGTCCCAGCAAATAAGACGACGTCGGTCAGTCGCTTCAGTGTTCAGGTTTGTCTTGTACCCTTGCGCTTCGTGTCTACGCAGTTCTAACACCTATAGACCTCTGCGTGAAGTCGATCAGTCGGCATGTCTCCAGAGTGCATCCTCCCGACACTGAAAACTTTCATGGCCTGCGTTAAGCACCTCCACGTCCTCGTCCACGGGCATACATTCTCATCTCCAATTCAATCTCCTCTCCGTTGATCGGTCATCTGGAACCTCATCGTCTCTTAGAATGTACCGCGCTAGGGTAAAGAATTTTTAAACTTCAGATAGTTCAATCTCCAATCTTGTAAAGTCTTGGTCACATGTAAAACAATGTCTATGCACACGTATTGGCCACATGCAGCACTGAGTATTCATCCGCCGCCTAATAGTGACGGGATCTGCATTAGACAATGTATTACTGTCTGTATGCAGCAAATCTGCAGATCTCATCTCCATCTAAACATTTCGACTCTGACCCGCGCCTTCTCCGTCTCATCTTTCGATCTTGCGCCACTTCGGTGTGCTCTTGCCGCAACTGGCATGACGTAGCTAAACAAGATAGGAATCAATTCTTTTGCACCACGAGTAACGTAAGCATTGTCGGCTCGACCATGCGCGCATCAACGTCCGATAAATTCGACAGCCGTCTCCCGGCCCGGAATGCGCTGGGAAAAGCAGACCATATGGATACCATCGCAATCACGCCTCCGGGCCTAGACTATGGTTCAAGCTCTACTGCGTAGGCGCCAACTCTGTGTAGCTGTTCAAGAACGTAACTGATCGCATGCAGTGATCCCAATCCTCCTCCCACATCTGTCAAAGTCGTGCGGCCCGAACACCGCCTGCTCTACGAAACGTACATCGTCTTGCACAAGCTGATGATTATCGCTGCGCTCCTTCTCCTACCGCTGCTTGCATGGCACCATGCCATGACGCAAATCGTGGAGAATTACGGCATGCCGCGAATGTGGGAAGAAGATTTCCGTGAAGAGCAGTTGTCGAGGTGGAAGATCTGGGTGTGGGTTTTGATATGGATACTCGTGAGTGTGGTGAGTCTGTGTTGGGAGTTGTTATTGATGAGCGATGTAGGTCCCTCTGGATCTTCTACTTGCCATCTTGTCGTTGGCATGGTATCACGAGATACTGCATCCGCGGACGAGAAGTATGACGAGCGCAGCGGACGGCAATCATATGGAGAAAGTGCCTATAACGAAAGAGGATGGTCAGACCCCGCGAAGATCCGCTCGAAACACTCTTATCTCCAGACTCACATCAGCCCGCCGTAGCATCAAAGCCCTACATCACCAATACTACCACGGCCACGGGACACCCCCCCGCCTCAGCCGCAACACCCCAATAACATACCACCCACTCCTCCACCCCAACCTCCCAAACCTCCACCGCGCCCTCCTCCTCAGCATCTACGACTCATTCCTCATCCTAATCCTCGTGCTCCACATCTACTACTACATCACCAGCATCGATCCAGCACGTGACCTGTGCAAGTCAAGCCTCGTCAGCGCCGCAACATACAACCGCTACAAAGAGCTAGGATACGCCAAGCAGCCCGTAGACACACACCTCGCAGAGCTGGACTTCAAGCAGCGCTGCGCCCGCCTGAACAGATTCATACACATCGCAGGCGGCGTTTCGAGTGCGCTAGCGGCGATGTTGGCATTTGTACACATCACCACATTGATTCTACGGGCGTGCGAAATTCCGAGCATATACATAGTCGATATACTGAACGGTGCGTCTGTTTTTCAGGAGTGTGCGTATGATTATCGCAACCCGCCGCGCGACGTCGATGTACAGAGACGTGTACTGCGCGCTTCGACGTCACCGTGCGCGGCTACGGGGCGGCTTTCGAGGATTAGCGAGGAGGAATGGAGTATGGGTGGTGGGACGGTGCGGAGGAGACATACGATGCGGACTGGGGGGAGTGAGCGGTGGGTAGGTGAAGGGGATGGAGAGGCACGGGAGGGTTTGGAAGGTGTGTTCTTGGAGTGTTTGTTGTGATAGGGGAGAGTGTGAGAGGGGGGGTGCGGGGTTTGAGTGGGGAGGTGGTGTGTGGTATGGGAAAGGAGAGGTGAGTTTGGTGGACTTTGACGAAGTGATCCAGCGTATGAGGTCGCCGGACTAAATAAAACCAGTGCATTCCGAGAAAATACTGCATAAAAATACATCTATGGCGCCTAGGTGTGGGCTTATATCACCTCGCGGACCGTGGCTTTCGTCCCTTGTGTCATCGACAGGACTTTGAACGGCGTTGGAGCAACTTGAACATGCGCCGTTTTCCTCGCAATATACGTTTCCGATCGCAACATATCTCTTGCTAGGTAGTCTGTCGGACTCCTCGGGTCCCTAGATCATGAAGCAGCCGAATCTAGACTCCAACGGCTTATCAGATGGCATTCGGAGATTTTGAATCTCCGAGCAGGCGAGATCGGAAAAGTCGGGCGTATCCGAGTGTTGACACTGGTGCCTGGGGCCTCGTGATCATGGGAACGTGTTGTGTTCGGCGGAGACTCGCGATCTTCCAATCAGCAGTTCCGGCCGTTCGTGTATAGAAGTGGCTTCCGTGAGCTGCTGTTGGTGTGGAGGCCTGGGCTGACAAAGCGTTTAGCTGGACACCACCAGATGACTCAAGAGTTTGTACGGCCGTGGAGACCAGTGGGCAATGAAGGCTGTACTCACTCTTATACTCGGTTGGTAGTCATAGTACACATCGTCTTCGCTTGTACCCGATCTCAATTCCTCATAACGTACATGACGTGGTGACGGAGTTAGTGTCGGTCGTAAGACTTAGCCACATTCGTTGTACGATCGTACCGTAAGGCTGAGTGGGGTCCTATCGACAGTTGCTTTAGATACCTATTTCGTTCAACAAGGCAAAAGGGCGGACGGAGAAGTCGCTGCAATTTTGTCCAACCAAACCCTGCGATTCTTGTTGGCTTTATGCACGGCGTGGTGAGCATCGGCGCCACATCTCGACAGTAACCTCCGACAATCGACAGGCATCTTGACGCCGTAGGATTTGGACAAAGCCGCAAGTTTTCTTCCGGCTCTCCTCTGTTAGCCGATCTCATACACAGACAACATGTCCGACGACTCTCCACCAGCCGAAGACTCGCCTACGGGGCCTCAGCAGCCCAATCGACGTAGTAGTGGACATGGTGGTGCACCCACGCCTAACCCCCGGTCGTGCGTTACATGTCGGCGAAGGAAAGTAAGTGGCCTGTTCAACCTACACGACTTGGCACAACTACTGACGCCACATCCTCCCTCTCTAGGTCAAATGCGACAAGTCGCATCCATGTTCCAACTGTACTCGAGCCAAAATCGAATGCATCTTTCCCGGGCCAGGACGCGCGCCGCGCAAGAGCCGGAAGCCGCCAGATGCGGAGCTGCTGGACAGACTGAGGCGCTTGGAGGGCGTGGTATCGACACTGAACGCACAAGTTGAGGAACACGAGCAGGAGGCTGTGGAGAGAGAGAAACGCGGCAGCATCGCCGACTCCAGCTGTCCGTACGCCAATGGAAAGACGAATCCGAACGATAAACGCGACGCGAGCGTAGCCGTTGATGATAGCGTCGAGGGTCTAGAGAGCCGCTTTGGCAGGCTCGTCGTCGAGAAGGGAAGGAGCCGCTACATCAACAACAGCTTTTGGGCGAGCCTGAACAACGAGGTGCGTTGGGAAGGTGCGACACGGGTATGCTAGGTAACTAACTCTGTGCAGGTGGAAGATCTCAAGGCCATCCTCATCGAACCGTCCGACGACGAAGACGACGTGCAGTCCCCCGAATCCTCCAATGTCGCGTCGAGCCACCAGGGCTTCATCTTCGGATACAGCTCTACAAATGTGGACATGCAAGCGCTGCACCCACCAGAACAGCAAGCGCGACAATTCTGGGAGGTGTTCAAGGAGAATGTGGACACGCTCATGAAGGTCCTGCATATCCCGACGTTCGAGCCCGTCTTCCTCAACGCCATCGCACATCTCGATACATGCAGCAGAGGCCTCGAGGCGCTGCTTTTTGTAATTTACTATGGCGCAGTCACAAGCACGACTGCCGAAGACTGCTTGGAGAGATGGGGTGAGGATCGAGCGACCATGCTCAGCCGATATCGTGTCGGATTGGAGCAAGGTCTGGCGCGAGCAAACTTCCTCTACTGCGATGAGATCGTTGTGCTTCAGGCATTCGTCACATTCCTTGTGCTTCTTCGCAGGAACGACGACGCGCGGAAGATCTGGACTCTGACGGGTCTGGTCGTCCGAATTGCGCAGACTCTTGGTATTCATAGGGACGGCAGCCATTTCAAGCTCCCGCCATTCGAGATCGAGATGCGACGAAGGTTGTGGTGGCAAGTGTGCATTCTTGATGCACGGTCTTCTGAGGATCACGGCTGCGACCCTACTATTGTAGAAGCACAGTTTGACACAAAAATGGTACGTGTTAGCATCTTTTCCCCGAGAGTATTAACTAACAATCGCAGCCGCTCAACATTAACGATACCGACCTCTACCCGAACATGACCGAGTTCCCCAAAGAGCGCCAGGGCTTCACAGACATGACGTTCTGCCTCCTACGATTCGAGGTTGCCAGCATCTTTCGACGAATACTCTACATCCCTCCAGGCCCTCAAAGGTGCAATGAATACTTTGCAGGCCTCTCGATTGAACAAAAAGAGAAATGGATCACTGAGTGTCATCAGCGCATGGAAGAAAAGTATCTGCTGAACATGGACATGACGATACCAATATGCTGGGTGACTGCAACCATATCTAGACTCATCATGAGTAAGATGTGGCTGATCGTGTACCATCCGTATCAACGGAAGGACGGAGGTAAGGTTTTTGATGAAATTGTGTACATCCGCCGCTGACAGCTCCCAGGTGCCACCTTACCCCAAGAAACAAAAGACAAGCTCTTCATCACGTCGCTCGAGAACGTCGAATACTCCATACTGCTCGAGACTGAAGCACGAACAATGAAGTGGGGCTGGCTCTTCCGAACCTACGTCCAATGGCACGCGATCGCTTTCCTCCTCTCCGAGCTTTGTATCCGCACCAAAGGTGAAGCAGTGGAGCGTGCATGGCGTGCGCTCGAGGCGACTGCTGGTCGATGGTGGTTCCCACTGAACGACGAATCGTCGTATCGCAAGGGACAGCAAGGCTGCTTATGGAAGCCGCTCAAGAAGATCCTAGCAAAAGCAAAAGCCGCAAGAGACAGAGAGCTTGCTCTCGAACGCGCAAGCTTTGCCCTGCGCAACGGCCAGCAATTCTATCAGGGTTACAACTCGACTGCGACCCCACTTCCACCGGTTTCGGTGGATCAGCCTACATCGGAGAAGCTAGATCGCATGCTGCGACCTTTTGCCCCGAAGCTCGGCGGAAGCGCTCTGCAATCGATGCCGAGCTGGCCGAGCAGCCCGTCCGTTAATCATACGCCGGAGTCGGGCAGTGACAGCAGATCTGCTCCGCAAATACAACATCAGAGCGGTACCAGTCGTAATGGGCCCGCGAGGATTCGCACCAGCCCCGGCCAAGAGTTCCAAGATCTTTCGAGCTTTGGCCTTGACAATGTCATTAACGACGTGATGGGCACCACGGACTACGAAGGCAACGACATGTTTGACTTCAACAACCTGCAACCTGCCATGAATAGCACATCCCAGTCTCAGCCGATGCAACTGCCAAACACCACTACCAACACTACCGCGCCGTCCGCATACGACACCGCCGCCTCCATGAACCATGCGCAAGGCACTTTTGGAGACCCACAATTCTTCTCAAACGTCGACTTTGGCACCGTGTCCCCGGATATAAGCCAGAATATGAACGGAAATGGTCAACTCACCGACTCGCCCAACCTGGACGGCGGAGGGATGGACTGGACGCAATGGGATGATCTGGTGAATCAGTACGGATCTTCGGAAGGTTTCGCTTCGAATCCCAACGGGAATCCTGCAAGTCATGGTGGGCTGGTGCATTGGTTTTAGAAATGGGTTGAGTTTGTGTGGTGGTGGTGGTGGTGGTGGTGGTAGTTTGTGCGATGGGGCGACAAATGACTCCTCTTCACTCTCTGCTCTGCTCTTGACGAAGCAAGTTACGATACCCTTTTTCACGACTTTGTACTGTACATTCTGTAGTATATAACGACTTGTTTGCTCTGACGCCTTTAGTGGAGCGATGCGGTCGCGGGGTAGGTAGTGGGGTTGGCAGCTCGGAACTGGTAAGCCGACCACCACGTGGAGTGGATTCATTGCGTGCTGACAGTCACCAAGAGATGCGATAGCCTTATCTACATCCATTCGCTTTGAGGCGGTCTACCACGTGCATTGAGCCGACGGGACTACATCATCTCACATATACCCGGGTACAGCAGCTTGCAGGTTGAGCTTCATTTCAGTTGAAAGTGTTTCCGACCAGCTTACCATTCAAATTTGGGCTGTTTCGCGACGCATCCATCTTTCATCAGTGTCGTCTGTTTTCGCGGCTGCGTCTGCATGTGTTTAAAGTACAAGCA
>Ga0265780_10003150_pt1 | contig 21869 bp, 33 predicted proteins | sample P1T30metagenome_FD_192432 | JGI IMG/M metagenome (GOLD analysis project Ga0265780, IMG submission 192432) | Plant litter microbial communities from East Loma Ridge, Irvine, California - P1 T30 | ecosystem: Environmental > Terrestrial > Plant litter > Unclassified | place: USA: California...
CCCCCCCCCCCCCCCCCCCCCGCCCCCCCCCCCCCCCCCCCCCCCCCCCCCCCCCCCCCCCCCCCCCCCCCCCCCCCCCCCCCCCCCCCCACTGGATCAATAGCACAGAAAGCTTTTTTACTGTCGAGTTGGGTATGCTTGCAGGAGGATGACATGTCTTCCCACACGTCGAGGCCGCGGAGCATTTCAAGGCACAGCGTCGAGACTCAAGGCAACAGAAACGCTTGTTCTCATTGTTCACGCTTTTGGATGAGATAATAGTAGTGAGGCGCGGACGTGAAATGAATTTAATGTACCTGGGTACGTGGTATAGATCAAATTGAGATGCATTTCAGGTGAATAACTCAGCTGCTCGGCTGCCCCTGAGACCACCCCCAACGCCACCTCCAACATAATATACATCCACGCGATCGTACAAACGTAATTCATCCCATCAACGACTACCATTACGCTTACGAGACCCACCCATTCACTCTCAATCATCTATCGCTTCTATAAGCAATAACCCGTAGAGTACCACCACGGTAGTAAGCCCTTGCAGCAGCCCTCGTACACCACGTCGGCCTGGCGCGCGTATTCGCGCCAATCGCGATGTCCCGCATGACCGTCTCTACGCCCGCCTCGTACCCCAAGCGCGCGGGATACGTGTGCACGTAGTACTGATAAATTGTCTCCGTAGTGCTCACCATGTCGGGGCAGAGGACGCGTCGCGCCATTGATGGGTTGTAGGATAGTGTGCATGCTGGGTCAGCGCTGGCTTGCAGGTCGCAGCGCAGGTCGTAGAAGTTTGTGCCGCTAGACGCGGGAATGTCTGTGTCGAAGTCGGACATGTTTGGGCTGGTAGTCATTGTTGTTGGCTCCCTCATTACGCCGGCGGCGCGTGTGTCTGTCCCATTATCGCAGGTGACTGCGAGAGTGGTGTTGGGGCCTGAGACGCCGATGATGGAGGCGTAAAAGCCTATCTTGTCGGTGCCGAAGCCCGATCTGAGGAGGGAGATGGCGGTTGTGAGCTGTGCGGTTGCAGAAGCTACGAGGGAAAGGGTGAAGAAGAGGGAGATCATGTTGGGGAATAGAGGGTTGGATTAGGTAGTCCTGCGAGATGATCTACCGAGATGCATTCAAAGCTCTTTTGTTCTCATCCAAGAGAGTTGCTCTAATAACGCATTGTTGTCACACGACATAGCTTCTACTGTGTTCTGATGTGAGGCGCAGCATCTTGTATTTACGCCTTCCAAGCCCAAGATGAGCTGACCCTAGTTAATAATTCGCCGGTACCAACGTAATGGGCTAATTTAAAATCAAGTGCCTCGGCATGATGTGTGTGTTGTAGGATTTGACCTGTGCTCACGAAGAATTTGTGGTGGTTTGAGGTCGCGCCCCTTTTGGCATTGAGGATGTCTGGGCAGACTGCTGTTTCCACGAATCAACACATATTCGTGCAGGTAGTAGGCAATTCTTTGTAGGCTGTTTGAATACCTTTGAGTTCATTTCGGTAACCCTTGACGCCGTTGACCCGAATCCGAACCATGACGCCACTCCCCCACACGCTGGCTATACTTACCGTATGGATCCTGAGCCATGATGAGTTCGAGAAGCGCGTGGTGTCCTCTACTTGGTCCACCACAAGTGGAGCTTACCATGCCTTGTAATGGTAGGACAATATACGCTTAGTCTGTCGTGTGCACTCGTCTATAGCAGATCCAAGGCCTTGGTCTGCATACTTTGAGTATTGGTAGAACGCGCTGTCTTCGGGTGAGGCCTGGTCGGAGATTGCAGCTGCAGACACTGCCTCCTCAGATCCTCCAGGCAGTTCTTCCTCTATGCCATGCTCCGCCTCATACGGAGATCTTGACACACTGCAGTGAATGACCGAGTAATCTTCTTCTTTTAGTATAGGCGCTGCCCTATCAGTCTCCACATTGTTAAATTCCTGTCCATTGGTCGTATCAAGGATCTTGGAGAAAACGTTGGCGGTAATCTCGCATTTCACACTGCGGTCGCGGCACTCGCTGCAATAAGAACCCGGAACCCTTCCGTCTCCATCGAGGTTTGGACTGTGCGACAAGAAAGATAGTCAGCGTTGCTCCTAATGCACTTCATACATGAGATGGACGTACTGGTATACCATGCAAACTGCACCTCACCTTCGGCAGTTTGCGCAGCTTTCTGGAGCGAGCACACCGTACTTTCCACGAATCAGTTTTGCGTGTGCGATCCTTGTCCTGATATACATATTTAGGGCGCTCCAGTCGCTGTCTGACCGACGGCCAAAAGCACCCGGTGGTGCATTCTGCGAGACGGCTACCTCAAAATCCGCAGTATACTCGACGCTCAACGGTGGGGCGGGCAGTTGTATCTTAATTCTGGCCACAACAGCTTCCAGTATCTGAGCGTGAATCGATTCGGGGTGTCTCTGCCGTATGTGACGTCGAAAATTGTCGCCTCGTGTACTGCTGGGATTCAAACATCCATCGATAGGACAGATGAAAGTGCCCATGCCTTTAGGAGTGCGTGATGGTGCAGGGCAAAAGTTCAGCATTCCAGTCGGCGCTCCACCAGGACCGCGGCGAAGTATTTTTCGTTGCGAAATTTCCGTTGTAGCCTCGGAAGCCCTCTTCCTCTTGGACAGTGTAGTTTGAGGGCGTCCATTCAGATCGCATGGCCTGCTGCGTAATCGACATTCTCCACAAGAACCTCCTGTAGCTCGGGTACCCTGCAAGTCTGGGTGGTAAACACGGCAGGCCACGCCTTTCTCCGCACATCGGTCACAAGGTTTAGTTGAAACCACACCATATGTGCCTTTGATGAGTTTCGCATGTCCAATTTTGTCCTTGTACTTCTGGTCGAGGTCTTTCGAGTTATCTTTGTGGCCTTACTTTCCTTTCGGTGCGTTGGTCGAGCAGGCTTCTTCGAAGTCGACAGCATACTGGAGAGCCGTAGTAGTAACCGCTAGTGACTGTGATCTATGCTCCCCTTCATTGTTACTCAAATCCCCGGTATCACTAGGACTCAGGAGGAAATTTGTTTCATCAGAAGCATCCGAGTCGGTATCGGAGACGTCTTACTCATTCGCTCGCTTTCCTCTTCGCGGGATCGAAAGAGCAAGTTGCGGCTGTCTCGGCGATGATCCACGTGTAATTCCTGGTATTTCGACTCTGTTCGCATCCATGACTGCGCTGGACCGCGCTATGGATTGCGAAGGTGCCTCTGTAGGCAATCTGCTGAAGGAAGGCGCTGTGCTTGTAGCTGGGGTGTTTAACAACGAATTCCTGCCATCTTTTCTCTCGAAATGAGCGTATACGTGTAACTTGCTATCTTTCAAGCAGTCAGCATCGAAGTATGCTCCGTTGTCCCAAAGTAGAGGTAAAGCTTTGCCCTCGCAAAGACCATCGTGGAAGTGGAAATGAACATTGTATTGTTTATCGTTCTTTGATAAGATGGCGTGAGCAAGTGACTCCAGTTGCTGCCATTTATGAGTTCAGTGAAACGATACAACATATCGAAATACATGCCTGATACTTTGTGGCAAGTTTTCCCGGGATGAAGTCGCTTATTGTTGCCGAATGAAACTCTCGGAGGAGAATCGGGGGAAACGCCATGCTGACGCGGTGCGATGTAGCGGTCGGACTGACTAAGGCTGAAAGATCCCTTTCGAGACTCTTGTCGCGCGTCCTTTCGCGTTCCGATCCGTGGGTCGCAGCGCTGTTGATTGATTGCGTACTTGCTAGCGTGGCGCACGGTTCGTGAACCACGAGGTGTCTTCCTCCTGGACTTTGACATGTTAATACTCGCCATGTCTTTTAGATCTGCATATGTTGAGCAAATACTTAATAGAGTTAGGAGATGTGCAGAAATTAATGTTTTTTTTTGTGGTTGGGCCTTGACTATCGTCATAGCAGCTCGAGGCTGATTTACAAATGTAAAACAACACTGTGCACGCTTTCAGCAGTGCGCAATCACCATCACTATAAACCTACCATAGAAATGGTACTAATACTGGGGTTTCTCACGATATTATCAATGAGGGGAGACTGATCTCATGGTTCAGCATCGGACATGGCTATTTCAATGTTAGAATAGAGACGATCGATATGCTGGAAACCCACCGTTCTTTATATATGGCCAACTCAAAGAGTGGACCTGAGGAAAGCACTTATCTACTCAACTCTAAGGCGAGCATACGGTCGCGCAGCACGTGATCATTATTGGGCAAGAGCTCACTGTCTGCGTCATCGCAAGTACCGCGAAAAGTTCACCGCAATATCCCCGCTCCGGTAAATGCCATCAGGCATCAGGCTCCGTTTGTTCCCCGCTACGTTCCAATCGGTGAGGGGCCGCGTGCGCACGCTGCGGCATATCGCTACATCGAGCCTCACCCACACCCGCATCCCTCCTGCATCGCCCAGCCCTCAACCTCAGATAATCAACTCCAAATCGAAGATGTGAGTACTTGAGTGCTTTTCCAATACGTTCATAGTATTGGCGTAGCTAATTCGTGACTTTATAGGGCACGCAAACTCCATATCAAAGGTGTTGAAGCTCTCGGCAGCAAGACCGCGAACAAGAAGCGCGCCGCCAATGACGATCAAGTGAGGCCTTCGCGCAAACGACAGAAGATCCAGAAAGCAGACACCGACGAAAAGGATGAGCCCGAGCAAGAAAAGATCAAGTGGCCGGCCGATGATGAAGTGTTTCGCTTCATGGACCTACCAGGAGGTACGTGTAGCTTGTGCTCAATACAGTGCTTCTTGCTCACATACAACAGAACTCCGCAACCATATCTACGGCTACGCAGCAGAGTACGCACACCGCTGCTTCCCACCTATCTTCCCGAAAGACAAGTCCGAACCAAAGAGAATGAAGCCTCTTCCCCTACTCCCACACATCGGCCTCACACAAGCCTCCTCCACCATGCGCTCCGAGTTCCGCCCAATGTGGCTATCAACCAATAAAATGCCTCTCTTCGCTCTCGACGGCTATCTCAAAGTCTTCTACCCTCGCGCTTCTGCAATTGCATCTCTCGAGACTATCAATCGCCTTGAATCAACCTACTCGCGCTCTGGTTCCCTTCGCGTCTGGGTGCGCAAAACCGATCTCGATCTCCCATCCATTGATATACTCCAAGTAAACAAACACAAGCTCCGTTTTCCAAACTTTAGCTTCACGGTTTCCGCTGCAGTTGATGTCCCTTCGGAGACAACGCTTGCCATCCAAGACATCATCACGAACAAGGAGGCAAGATGGGTGCGCGGAATCAAGGGACACAAGGTTAGTCAGCTCCGCTTGAGGTGGAGCCATCGGTACCGACATCAGTGTCTCGAAGTCACGATTGTGGTCAAGGATGAATGCGCACCTCGCTGGATGAGAGCTCCGAACAATGTCAATGCGAAAGCAAGCGACTATGCGGAGGCTCTCGGTTTGGGTGCGACGACGGAAAGAGTCAATTTCGCCTTCAGGGTGGATTACTCTTGAGTGATGATGAGGCGGCACCATACGAGGATATGTTGAGATGACCAGGGAGTGTTTGGCTGGTTGGTTCTTGGATCATTGGCGGTACATGGATGACTCTCATGCGATTCTGCATAATGTTTGGCACGATGAGCAGGACCTGACATTTGCGATTACCATTACATAGACTCATGAAATTCGTCATACCCTTGGGACAACTCCGCAGAGGTGTCAGAATACGACACCATGAGTTGCAAGTCTGAACGCTGAGGATCGTGCTGATTTCAGCCCTCGCAACAATGTGCGGAAATGGTATGCTTATTATGAAACTATTGTGTGCTCATCAAGAGTGTCGTTATTACTATGATTTCGAAAGACCGTGACAATGACCATGGGTCAAGGGTATTTCCCAAATTTGGTAACGCCGCGTACGCTGTAGAAGGGTACGCCATTCAAAGAACTCCAGCCAGGAAAACTCCAAAAATCGATGCGTGCTTAGTATGTACAGTTGGATGGGGGGAGTCGTCGCTAAGAGAAGCGAGGGAAGTAGCCGGATCCTTGCATTCCTCCGTCATCGTCGTACCCGCCATCATCGTCGTAGACATCCTCGACCTCGAATTTTGAGCCCAAGGCTTCTTTTGCTTCTCGCAGCATAGCGCTCATCTGCGAGCTCATCCTGCGCATGCGAGCGTCTTCTTCCATCTCTTCGCGGCGCACCTTGTTGATCAGACGCTGACTCGCTTTTGGCAAAGGACTGGCGGCTTTCTTTGGCCTCTCTACTGGAACAGCTGGTGAACCATAGCTCAGACGGTTGTGCGATCGTTGCCTGCTATGTGACGACGGCGCTGTTTTGGCACTTCCAAGGAAAGATCGTCGGTCCGCGGTCGAACGTCGTGACACTGGGATAAGAGAAGGCCGTTTTTGTGACGGTGTCATCGCGCCAGCTCTGGACGCAGGTCTCGGTATGTGCGTAGGCGATCTTGGCTGATCAGGAACTCTTCGCTCCGAAATCCGCGGCGTTGGTGGTCTGGACTCCATCTGTCCATCGTTGCCAACGACCACCCAATTATCCGCTGTTCTCAATCGCTTCGTCATTCTCGGTCGTTCCGGAGTTTCGCTTTCAAGCGAATCGATAGACTTGACACCGTAGTCATCTTGAGGAAAGCTACCAGGCGCGGCATGTTGGACCGGCCCGGCTGGATAATGTGGGTGTGAGAACGGGTCGTCGTGGAGCCCAAGTCTGGAGGCGATTTCTTCCTGAGAGTCTACCGCATACATCTGGCCGCCTCCAGCCTGGAAGCCTCGGAAGGGGACGGTGCAGAACTGGAAAAGCTTGCCTGCCACTCCACCAACGAGGCCGAGGATAGACCAAGGTTTTGTGCCATTTGGTGTTGTTTGTGTGCCGTCGACGACCATTGGTTTCAGACCGTTGTATGGCGTTGGCGGAACAGACCACTGTCCGCGCTGCTTCTGAAGCTGGAAGTAGTCGTCGTAGTCCCCGGCCTGTCTCCCAAACGTGCGCGACCCTTCCATACCACCATCAGCGAGCTGATAGCGATCGTGTGCAAGCGGAGGAGGGCTCTTGGTGTCTGCGGTACGGGAGTATCCTAAGTTGTTGTCGTTCCAAACGCCTGTCGTCGAAGTTTGAGTGATGTAGCTGTCTCGGGTCCGCTTTCGGGTCTCGTGGTCAGTCACATGGTGTCCGGAGGTTTCAGACGCCAACGAAAAGCGCGGAGCCGCATCGAAGTAGCTCGTCCCAGCGGTAGTTTGCGCACGTGACGGCGACGGTGTATATATTCCAGGCATGTCGGTTGAGTATTGCGACGTCATACGGAGTGGTGGCTGCCTGTGCCTCTGGTGTGGAACGCTAGCGAATGCGCGATGTCAGGCAGCTCGAGCAAAAATTCAGGACTGCTCGAACCGCAAAGCCTATTAGGGGTTGCGACACCAGTTCGATAACTAGGAATGCATGATAGGGGTAGTTGCGACGGTCTTGGTGGGTCAACTGGGACGTGTGGAGGAGAGAGAACCGCCGCGGCTTGTGATGTTGATCGCCGTTGCCGTAGCAGTAATAGCGCCTTGGCGTCCCGATAGCACTTATCGTAGCGTAGATCTCAGCATAACTCTCATATTGATACGGACTGAACTGTTCAGCAAGATGTGCATATGAATGCCAGACGCCCATCGCCTTTATGTCTGGGTATACCATGTGTTTAACGCCGATGAATGATGTTCCCTTTACGCCCGTGCAATCCAGCCGCTGTGCACGAGGAACTCGAACAACTGTCCCGACTTCTGCCCATCGATGCTACAAATCTCCTTGGCAGTCTTCTTCTTGAGAGTTCCATTGTTGTTCAGCGCTGCCCGAATCAAAGTCTCCTTCAAAGCCAAGTATGGTTTTGGCATGATGCGCAGGACCTTGCAAATGTCGACCTCTTCCTTGGTCAGTAGTTGGAGATCTGCCTGGGACTCCTTGCCGAACTTCAGCGGCACCGTGCCAGCAAGCGCCTTTGGTACGAACTTTGTCTTTGAGTGCTGCGGTGTTGGAATGCCATTGGTGCCGCTAGTCATGCCGTCCGGCGGAGGCGTCGTGAGCCCACTCTGTTCCTTAATGTGCTGAGGCAGATTGCTGTGGAGAAGTGCCGTTGCTGCAGACGGTTGCTCGAAGGGTGGAGCAGGCTTGCCAATCCTGCTGGAAGCTAGCCGGTCAAACTGGCCCAGTGGTGGTGCTCTCGACTGGCGTTGCTGTTTCTCCGTCTCGTACTTTTCGCCCGCCTTCAGGCTGGTGATTTGCATGTTTCTCCACTCCTGGAGCTGGGATATAGCCTGCCGCAGATTGTGCTCATACTCTAGGCCTTTGCAAAAGACCTCAAAGTCCTTGTGCTGCATCATACGGGCAAAGGGCTTCGCCTTGTTCATGAGATCCTTCTCCTCTTTCGTGCGTTTCTTATCCGCCGTTTGATTTTTCCTATACTCCAGAAGGTCGTGCTCGAAGATAATCTTCTTCCTCTCTACACGAGCGTCTAGCCTAGAGTTGTAGATCTCCATTATCGTCATCTTGAGTTCCATCTCGGGCTCCGTCTCGCCAGTACGTGGATTGATGCCATCGCCTGGATCGAACTGCATATGCTGGACTGCCTCTTCTGCCTCATTGAAATACTCCGTTTCGAATTCCAGGCGACCAGGCATGTAGCCCTGTACTTCGTGACATGACGGGACACTGGCTGTGGGTTTCTGCTTTGGCGTGGCTGGCTGAGCACTTGCGGCATCTTGCTTGCGCTGCTCTATCCTTCGCTTCTTCTGGGCCTGGAACTGGTCTCGTGGTATCCGGTCACTCAGGGCGGTGTCGTCCTTACTGCAATGCTCTGGCAGCGGGAAATGAGAGCTCTGAACATAAGTGTTGATGTAGTGCTCGCGAACCTCGTCTTTCTCGCGGAAGCCACCAATGTGGTCAGCTATATCAGCCCATGATCCCAGGCCATATGTCTCTGCTCCTTCCAGTAATGCGAGCTCTTCGTCAGCGCCCCAATCATCGGTGTATATGGGTATTGAATGCTGTTCAATGACCTGGAAGGTGTGTGTTGCGGGCTGGTGGTCGCGGGTGAATTTGCCATCCGAGAAACAAGGCACGCAGAGGTCGTACTCATGGCAGGTATCCTCGGCGCATCGTATGCGGACCTGATGCTATACATCAACAACGTTGCCTGGGGGCGGGGATGTGGGGAAGCCTACCGTTGACGTGATATCTGACGAACACACGTCGCATACATACTTGATGCCACCCTCGGTGCCCCGCGTGCCGGTCTTCTTTTTAATCACGCCCATCGTGTTCGTCTATCGCGTGCCGTGACCGGCGGTAAATGCGATCGCTGCACCTGGTAGGTCAACGGTCGTGTGGCTGTGCAGAGCGCGTAAGCAAGAACGTATTGTGCCCACGAGAAGGATCGCAACGCGTTTTGGGACTGTTTTGTTGATGTCAGCACGTATCCATGGGTAGTCGTGGGTTGGCAAGCGCGGTGGATGGTCGATGGGTCGTGGGCAACGTCGAGTGTCGTATGTCGTACCCGAGGCCAAAGTTGGGCGCGGCGTGTGTAACTCCTGTCCTAGCGAGAGGTCCAATACGCCAAATGCTGCCTATCACCCGCTCGAAATACGCATTGGTAACATATGACGCATTCGCTCGTGGGCATCAAACGCAGGAAATGAAAGTGTATGGATGGGTGAGCCGTGCGTCGTTAGAGACGCTGGAGACTTTGACCCTGTGCACCGCCACTCATTTAGCATCTACCCCTCAAATCGCGACCCTAGATCCTCCTTAACCCCAACGTCGACCTCCTGCTACCATTATCACGTTCCTCTCTTCTTCCGAAAGCCGGGCTAGGCGCATACATCGCTCTTTCGTGGTAGAGCCCAATCGTCGGTCTTAGCGCGTCACGGGACTTACCCTAAATCCACGCCTGGTCTACACCACCACCCGCACACTCTCTCCACAACCTCCTCCTCCTCCTCCTCAAGATGAGCTGGAAGCTATCGAAGCGTCTAAAAGATACACACCTTAGTAGTCTCGTGCCTGGGTCGAGCACGTTTTCGCGGTCATCTTCGACATCTACCATAGTGAATGATGAAAAGAACCCAGCCAGCTCCGCCGCTACCTCTGTCGACCCCAAGGACCCAAATGGCATAGGTAGGGATTGTAGACCTGCGTACTCATTATCAAGCTGCTGACTGTTCCAAGCCGCATCAGAAGCCAACGCTGCGCCGCCTCCACCGCCTCTCCGCCCCGGTATCCTCATAGTCACGCTTCATGAGGGTAAAGGGTTCTCTCTACCACCCGGTCACGAGAACACATTCAGCTCTGGACACCACCAGGGATCGCTATCCCAAGGTGGTGGTTTTTCCGTGGCTGGTTCAGTACGACCAGGCTCCTCTTCGCGAAATGCGGTTGCGGGCTCGTATGCGAATCGACCGCAATCTGCCGCGGGCAGCATCAACGCAGCGCCTACTATCCACGGTCGCTATTCTTCAAAACACCTGCCATATGCGCTTGTAGACTTCGACAAGCAGCAAGTCTTCATCAATGCTGTTTCGGGCAACCCTGAGAACCCTCTATGGGCGGGAGGCAACACACAGTACAAGTTTGATGTGTCGCGAGTAACCGAACTCAACGTGTCACTCTACATTCGGAACCCTACCGCGCCTCCAAACGCCGGCCGTAGTGAGGACATTTTCATTGGAACGTTGAAGATCAACCCTAGATTTGAGGAGGCACGGCAAGATGCCAAGTCAACCAAGAGCGAGCAAGCAGCAGGCCAGGCTGGTGCTGAGTGGATCAAAGTCAATTTCGGCACTGGTGAGATGAGAGTCGGCGTCAACTTCGTTGAGAACCGTCAGGATCGCCTGTCCATCGACGACTTCGAGCTGCTCAAGGTGGTTGGAAAAGGTAGCTTCGGCAAGGTCATGCAAGTGCAGTGAGTGTCATCGCCTGTCCAGCTTATCCTACTCAAGACTCACAATTCCTAGGAAAAAGGACACACACCGCATCTACGCCCTCAAGACTATTCGCAAAGCCCACATCATCTCTCGGTCCGAAGTCGCGCATACTCTGGCAGAGCGATCCGTGCTCGCTCAGATCAACAACCCATTCATTGTGCCTCTGAAGTTCTCTTTCCAGTCACCCGAAAAGCTCTACCTTGTATTGGCTTTCGTCAATGGCGGTGAGCTGTTCCACCACTTGCAAAAGGAGCAACGTTTCGACATTAACCGTGCGCGATTCTATGCCGCCGAGCTTCTGTGTGCTCTGGAGTGTCTGCACGGATTCAATGTTATTTACCGTGATCTCAAGCCAGAGAACATTTTGCTCGACTACACCGGACACATTGCGCTTTGCGATTTTGGTCTCTGCAAGCTAGACATGAAGGACGAAGACCGAACGAATAGTAAGTACTACTGCTATTGACAGTGGAGAATGCATAATAACGATTATCAGCGTTCTGCGGAACCCCTGAGTACCTCGCACCTGAGCTGCTCACTGGCGCTGGCTACACAAAATCCGTCGATTGGTGGACTCTTGGTGTACTGCTCTATGAGATGTTGACTGGTCTACCACCTTTCTACGACGAGAACACCAACGACATGTACCGCAAGATCCTCACCGAGCCGCTACATTTCCCTGGCCCAGAGATCGTCCCGCCTGCGGCCCGTGATTTGCTGACTCGTCTGCTCGACCGAAACGCGGAGAAGCGACTAGGAGCGAAGGGTGCTGCAGAAATCAAGGCACATTACTTCTTCCACAGCATCGACTGGCGCAAGTTGCTAGAGCGGAAGTACGAACCTAGCTTCAAGCCCAATGTGGTATGTACCTTTACTTGGATGTTCAAAGATCACAGCTAACATGTGTTTAGGTTGATGCTAAGGACACTGCCAACTTCGACCGCGAATTCACCTCGGAGGCACCTACGGACTCGTATGTGGATGGACCGATGCTGTCGCAGACCATGCAGCAACAGTTTGCGGGATGGTCTTACAACCGACCAGTCGCTGGTCTCGGAGATGCAGGAGGTTCAGTCAAAGATCCATCATTTGAAGGCGTCAACGAGCGATAGTGTTGGAGCTCGGCATCCGGCTTCGGAGCATGGCGATTGATCTAGCGATGGGCCGTTCCCACGGCGACTCGGTCTATAACAACTGAACACCCGGTGGCTATGGACTCGTAGAGAAGATTTTGTCATTGGTGGAATCTGTTAGCATTGTCTTGGTGGGGTTTATGGGACCATGCTATGGGCGCTTGAGGCAGCATTTGTGTGAATTAGAAGCCTGGATTAGGCATTCCAAGACGATATCCCACTCGCGCAAGAGCCTCATCATGCATTGACCAGTGCGCATGATATCGGCATGCTTCAGATGTCAGGGCAGATTAGTAAAAGTGACTAACCCAACCGTTCGAGACGTCTGGACCACGCTGCCCCTCTGTTGGGGCAAGAGCTCTGACGCAAGCGGGGCACTACCATCCTCATCCGCGAGTCTTCTCCACCACAACAACATCATCCCACTTACCTGAGCTTCTGACATCTGATCAATTGCCCTCAATTACCCTTGGAATTCCCTTCTCCCCTCACACATCTCACCGTACGTGCTCTAGGCTAACCAATATTCAATTGCTCATCCTACCAGCTACGTAACTCAACATGCCGGGATTCGCACAGGCCTCCGATCTTTCCGCCTGGTCGGCTCTCCAGGGCCACCACCAGAAGCTCGGAAAGGACATTGTATTGAAGGAGTACTTCAAAAAGGACCCTCAGGTAAGTAGTCAGACGATGCTTTTGACACTCAACTAAATCATTCCAGCGATTCGAGAAGTTCAGCCACACGTTCAAGAATGAGGCCGACGGCTCAGAAACTCTGTTTGACTTCTCCAAAAACTTCGTCACCGAGGAGACTATCAAGCTCCTTGTCGATCTCGCGAAGGAGGCTGGCCTCGAGAAGCTTCGCGATGACATGTTCGCGGGCGAGAAGATCAACTTACTGAAAAGCGCGCAGTCTACCATGTTGCTCTCCGCAACACATCCAACCAGCCTATGAAGGTTGATGGCGAGAGCGTTGTGGAGGGCGTCAACGAGGTGCTTGATCATATGAAGGAGTTCAGCGAGCAGGTTCGCAGCGGCGCATGGAAGGGTTACACCGGCAAGAAGATTGACACCATTGTCAACATTGGTATTGGTGGTTCCGACCTGTATGTGACATCAGGAAGTGAGAAGAATGATCGCTGACCATCCATAGTGGCCCCGTCATGGTCTCTGAGGCTCTCAAGGCCTACGCCGACCGCTCTCTCAAGATTCACTTCGTCTCCAACATTGACGGCACACACATTGCAGAGGCTCTCAAAGACTCCAACCCTGAGACTACTCTGTTCCTCATCGCCTCCAAGACCTTCACAACTGCCGAGACCGTGACCAACGCCAACACTGCCAAGGCATGGTTCTTGAAGAGTGCTAAGCAGGAGGACATTGCCAAGCACTTTGTCGCTCTGTCGACCAACGAGGAGGAGGTCACCAAGTTCGGTATCGACAAGAAGAACATGTTTGGATTCTCTGACTGGGTCGGTGGACGTTACAGTGTATGGAGTGCCATTGGCTTGAGCGTTGCCCTTTACATTGGTTTCGACAACTTCCACCAGCTCCTTGCTGGTGCCCATGCCATGGACAAGCACTTCAAGGAGACTCCTCTCGAGGAGAACATTCCCGTCATTGGCGGTCTCTTGAGTGTCTGGTACTCAGACTTCTTCGGCGCTCAGACTCACCTTGTTTCTCCGTAAGCTCGACACGGCAAATGACTTGTAGACCCGAATCAGCTGACAGTTGCAGATTCGACCAGTACCTGCACAGGTTCCCCGCTTACCTCCAGCAGTTGTCCATGGAGTCGAATGGCAAGGCCATTACCCGTAGCGGAGACTACGTCAAGTACACCACTGGACCCATCCTCTTCGGCGAGCCTGCCACCAACGCCCAGCACTCTTTCTACCAGTTGCTCCACCAGGGTACTAAGCTCATCCCCACCGACTTCATCCTGGCAGCACAGAGCCACAACCCTGTTGAGAACAACAAGCACCAGAAGTACGAATTCCCCGCCCAACAAAAAATAGCTGAACTAACAGGCGTAGGATGCTTGCCTCCAACTTCTTCGCGCAGGCCGAGGCTCTCATGGTCGGCAAGACCCCAGATGAGGTCAAGGCCGAGGGTGCTCCCGATGAGCTCGTCTCCCACAAGACCTTCTTGGGCAACCGTCCCACCACCTCAATCCTGGCGGATAAGATCACTCCCGCTACTCTCGGTGCCCTGATCGTCTACTATGAGCACCTCACATTTACCGAGGGCGCGATCTGGAACATCAACAGCTTCGACCAGTGGGGTGTCGAGCTTGGCAAGTCGCTCGCGAAGAAGATCTTGGGCGAGCTTGACCAGGATGGCGAGTCGAACTCTCATGACGCTAGCACGAGTGGTCTCATCAATGCGTTCAAGAAGAAGTCTACTTTGTAAGCTCTTCGAACGATTGACGGCCCGAGGGACTGTAACGGTTAAATGATTCCATGACATGCGACAAAAGCGAACCCAGTGTCCGGAAGATATGTAGATGAATAAATGATGACATAAGTAATTTCGAGTTCTGGTCGACTTTGGGACAAGTCGGAGCTGATGTTTGCGGCGAGGAGACGGAGGTCCGCCCGCACAGGCCAAGCAAATAGGTACTCATGACAGATCCACGTTAAAGTCCTCCACGACTGAGAGTGCTCCAAACGTGAGCAACTCTGCCCTGCTCATTTCGTTTTGGTCTACTCACACGAAGATCATGTTTTCCAGGCCGCCTTCATGGCGATTGGCGCTGCTCGCGCTCTCGTCTTTTTGCGTAGCGCTCTCAAGTGCTGTCGGGGAACAACAACCGCTAAAGAGTGTGGAGGAGGGTAGAGGATATAACCCTGGAGAGCCAATTCCTGTCAGTTGTCTTAATCGGACAATGTAGGTCTATGATTAAATATGTCCTACCATATCACCTTGCTAACCCATTGTTCAGAGACACAGGCGAACATGTAGGCAGCTCCATCCCAAGTCCTCTTCTCCAATACTAACATCCCTCAGATCACAGACGCATCCGGCCAACTCCAATACATCCCCTTCCCAACCTGCAATGAAACCGGACGCCCGCTTGAACTCGCCTTCGGCATCGAACGCGACCTCAACTGCACCATCGACTTCGTCTCCGACTCCTTCTTCCACCTCCTCGAATTCTACATCCACAACGACGCCCCGCTCTCCTGCCGCATTCCCTCGCGCCCCCTCCCTCCCAGCGTTCTCGAGCGCGAGTACCGCGTCTCCGATGAATCAACCCAAGAAGGCGCACTGGGCAGCCAGAGCAGTCTCTACACGCCCCTCGTCGTCGCGCTCTCAGGCACCCTCCAACTCAGCCACCTACACGTGGGCAACAGCATCAACCTGCTCGTACACGCGGCCCCCAAGAGCGTGAGTCCCGGCGTCGTCGACGCCGCGACCGCATACAGCATCGCGTCGCACACGCGCAACACGAAAATCACCATCGGCGACAGTCTACCCTTGTCCTTTAGCGTGCGCTGGTATCCCAGCACCACGCTGCCGCCAGGCTGGAGCGGGTATGGCGGGCATATCTACACGAGTACCCTGCTTTACTGCCTGTTGAGTGCGGGCGCGAGCGCGGCGGTCTGCGTGGCGTATTTCCGCGGCGTGGATTTGCCGAGGAGATTGAAGAGGTATACGACGGAGAGGATGAATGGGGGTGGGAGGTTTGGGGGTGGTGGAGGCGGGTATGGGCTGCCGACGAGTGTGCCGCAGAGAGGGGGGAGTGGATATGGGATTGGGGGGTATGGGTATGGAGGTGGGGGGACGGGGAAGAGGTTGGACTGATGGGTGGGAGTTACGAGGGGTTTGATGATTTGGGGATTCGCGAGGGCACAGTCATGGTTCTTGTATATGATTGACTTAGGCATATAAAAGCATTGGTAGCTAATAGAAGCAAACATGAAATGCATGACATACAGCCGACGATTCAGCTATCCACGTAGACAGAACAAAGTCATGCCCAACACATACATCTATAGTACACTTTAACGCTCTACCACCCCTTCGCAGTCAACTCACTAACCCTCCTCGTAACATCCTTAAACCCCTTCTTAAACCTCGCCCTCCACCGCTCACTCGCCAACCTCTTCCTCTTCAGCCCCCCACGCTCATGATACTTCTGCCTAAACATCTCATGCTTGACCTTATTCCGCGTGACCAAACTGCCCAACATGCCAATCCCCCGCACCAAATCGCGCCCGCGGCTAACATCCAGCTCCACCAGACGCCCATACGTCGGATTCAGGCGCGGATAGTTGGCGAACGTCTCCTGCTGCTGCGCCGCCAGACTCGCCGCCTCAGACGGCTTGTTGGAGAGGTTCGGGTCCATCATGTCGGTCGGCAGCGACATGTCGTCGAAGTTGAGCTTGGGGGGACCGCGGCCGCCACGCCGTCTTGCGCCGGTCGGGCTGCTGAACTCGGCGCCGAAAATGTGTGCGTTACGGGCGGCGCGCACTTCGTCGCTGGAGGTCGATTGGCCGCGCAGTGGGGGACGGGCGCGCTGCGAGGACGTGCCGAAGAGGGAGTCGATGGCTTCGGAGGTGTCTCTTGGGCCGAGGGGTGCGCGGCGGATTGGTGGTGGTTGTTGTTGCGGTGGTGCTTGTGAGGCGGATTCTTGCTGGACTTTGGACAGGTAGTCGTAGTCATCTTCTTTGCCCTGCGATTGCGCGGCCGCTGGAGGTGTGTTGGATATGCTGCGGGATGGCCATGATGGTGGTGTCCGGCGGATATGGCACAGCGGCGTGCGGGCGAGGGGAGTTGGGCGGAGCAGGAGCTCGCCGAGTGAACGTGAGCTCATGCTGGTGCCTTGTGCGAGGTGGCCGATGATTCGGGATGCTGGCCAGATTCGCAATGGCGGCCTGGGTGAGCAGCCCAGATGATAATTCAAGGATCGACGAAATGTCTTGGCAATCCCCATCGCGACTTCCGTGGATAACTTTCTTAGCGTGCCTGCCGTCTCCGTCTACAACGCAACTTGAAAGTACCACACACACTCACTCTACTTCTTGCATTGTGACGGTACATCTTTCGACATGTACAACTACCCTGGTATGTCTTGCAAATAATATTACGCGCGACGTTAGCTAACGCGCACAGGTGCTCCGGGCTTCACTGGCCCTCCTCCAGGCTATGGCGGCGCACCAGGTATGGCACCGCCGGGAATGGGTGAGTCTACATGCTCTGCTATAGATGAAACCATCTGCAGACTCATGCGATTATTTGAACGGCCAATACTCACAGCTTGCAGGACCACCCGGCGCCACAGGACCTCCTGGTGCAGCTCCTCCAGGTGCAGCATTCGGCCAAGGACCACCAGCTCTGGGAGGACCGCGCGCACTGCCGACGAACTGGCAAACACCCGGAAACATACCCAACTTCAACATGAACGCGCCCGTCATTCGCCTGGGAACGCAAGGTGGAAAGGTGGACAGCCCTGTCGGAGGTCGCAGGGAAGGCGCGCCGAACTCAGCACGCCGTGGACTCGGCATGGACAGAGATGGAGGCCGAGAGCCCATTCAACAGGTAATTCCCCCTAGCCGCGAAGCGATTGCCCGTACCATTTTTGTTGGAAACATCCCGGATGGCGTTGGTGGAGATGAGGGCATGGTGCGCATACTTGAGACGGCAGGAAAGCTGGAGCGATGGCAGAGGGTTACGGATGCGAACAACAAGCCCCAGACGTTTGGGTTCGCAGAGTTTGCAGATGCGCAGAGCTTGGAGACGGCTGCCGAGATTTTCAAGGACGTCCAGGTGCCCACCAAGCGCCAGAAGCCAGGAGAGGCCAAGAAGAAGAAGACGGAAGAAGAGGGGGAGGCGGGGGAGGAGGCGGAGGAGGGTGAAGAGGTGGAGAAGACTAATCTCCAGTTCAAGGTCGACGACGCATCCATCAAGTACGCTGAGGAATGGAGCAAGACTCGCAACGAAGACGAGAACACGGTCCAGTTCCGCCTCGATTCTGCCAAAGAAGCTCTAGCCGGAGTACTCGCAAGCCTCTTCAACCCACCGAACCTGTCCGCAAACGAGTACGGAATCGACGCCGCTATGCAAGACGCGCCGGAGCAGGATGGCGACGTTGAGGTTGCGTTTGTCAATCTGACAACTGGCGAAGACGAGCTCGCAGACATCCCGGCCGAGATGCGTGAGATTGTTGCCGCTGAGATTGCCGCCTTCCGCGACCGATCCAACCAGCGCGACCGCGAGCGCTTGCGGAGGGAGGAAGAGGTCGAGGCCGAGGAGCGTCGCCGCAGTGGTAGGCGCACGTCTCCTCCACCTTCAGCGCCCACTGGACCCGGAGGCGGAGGAGCAAATGGAATACCTCTCGGACCTAGGGCAGAGCGCGGGGTTCAGGGAGCTCCCAGTGGACCGAAGGGGTCCCAGTTTCCACGCGACTACCAGGGCGGCGTCAACTTCGTCAACGGAGGAGCTGTCAATGGCGGAAACTATATGAGTCGCGAAGATGACGACGACTCGGCTAGCGACTCGGAGATCGAGGCCCGCCGCAAGAAGAAGCGCGATGAAGAGCTTGATGAGGCATATCAGAAGCAGCTCTCTCGCTGGCTCAAGCTTGAGAGCAGGAATGTGTCTTCGCTTGAACGTGAAAGCGACCGTGTCAAGAACCAAGAGGCAGAGAAGCAGGCCGCTCGTGACGCACAGGCAAAGCAGCTCGCCGAGTTCGATGACGACCTCGAAGCTTCTTCAAAGCGTCACATCTACTACCACGATCGCGGCGCGTACATGCGCGAGCGTGAGAGGGTTCGCGAGAAGGAGGTAAAGGAAGATAATGCCGACCGCCGGCAGGAGGAGAGCGAACTGGCTGCTCAGAACAGACAGGAGGAGGCCGCTCGTGGTCAAGCCGATGCCTTCCTGGATCAACAGGCCGAGGAGCTCATGCGTACTCAAGAACAGAACGAACCAGCTGCGCAGTTCAAGATCTCCCTCGGTGGCGCTGCAAAGAAACTCGAAAAGACCGCAGCCCCAGCTCGCCGCACAGTCGCAGACGTCGAAAACCTCCTCGAAGACGAAGAGCCCACCGACGTAGTCACCACCAAGAAGCGTACCCTCATCCCAATCAATTACAACGCTGCTATTCGCGCCAACCTCACCGAGGAAGAGATTGTAGAGGCCCAGGCAGAGCTGGCACGCAGTATTCCCTATGACAAGGCTAGTCTGTGGGAGTGGAAAGTGGCTTGGGATCATCTCCCGTCCAAGCATGTCGACAAAGAACTCCGCGATTGGACCGCAAAGAAGGCGCTCGAGCTTACGGGCCTGCAAGACGAGGATCTGGTCGACTCCGTCGTTGGTCATTTGAGGAAGCGAGGCAGTCCGCAGGCTCTCGTGGACGACCTGGAATTGGTATGCATTCTTATGAATGGTGGACTTGACTCAATAGCTAACTATATCTAGGTTCTCGATGAAGAGGCAGAGCTGTTTGTTAAGAGACTGTGGCGTATGCTCATCTTCTACAGCGAGACCGAGAAGAGGGGTATCAAATAAGTGCCTACTTGATGGATGGTGGAGTTCGATCACGAGCGACAGATGCATCCCGTCGACACCTACTTTACCTTGGCGAAGCTATTACTACAGTTTAGTCACGTGAGTGTATAGGAAAAGGGCAACTTGCCAACGGCTGTTAATGTGCTGCAGGGTCCTTGGATCTTGCTGTACACGGTCTGTACATTACAAAAACTATGGATGAATTGTACATCAGATCTTACAGGTCCGTTCAAGCATGTCATGTCTGAGCTACTGACTTGAAGGTCTCGTGATGTATGTGTATACGGTGGGCTCAAGCTTTCCACAAGCTATCGAAGCTTTCATGGGCTTGACCGATCATTTACGCGTAGAGTGTCTGACAGGGGTCAATCTGGTAGAGATGGCCTCACATGGTAAGCAAAATATTAAGCGTGGCCATCTACGGTCGCTCATACCCCGATGTCCAGCCGCAAACGTGTGGCGTGGCCGACGGAGCGTGTTTCTCCACGAATTGCGCAGTGCGTGTGGGGTTAGTCGCGCAGCCCACGATGGTCGGCGCGGATGCATTGCCATTTATTTTGTATATAGGTTTCTGGACGCGCTGAAGTGTTGTTAAATAGCTCATACGTTTTTTTGACTTGTCAAAGCTTGATTTACCTGTTGCTAGAAACTTTTCGTCTCTGGATCTGAAGACTGGTACTTTGCGGGGCATCGCTCATTTTCGGAATCATCGGAATCAAAGACATCCCCTCCATTGACACCTATCACATATATACAAGATGGTCACAATTACACATGCTGAGACGAAGGATGTGCGGTTTCCGGTAAGTCCTACAATAGATGTAAGTGGAATTGGAAGAAACTGACGCGTAAAACCAGACTTCTCTCGACAAGACCGGTTCCGATGCCATGAACGCAGCAGGAGACTACTCCTCAGCATACTGCATCCTCCACACTGATTCAGAATTCAAAGGTCATGGCATGGTACTCACTTGCCCATTCTCAACCCCCCAACCCCTTTCTCACACCCACCCCAGACCTTCACAATCGGCCGCGGCAACGAAATCGTCTGCACCGCCATCGCCCACCTCGCCGACCGCATCAAAGGCCGCACCCTCTCCTCCCTCATCGAGAACTGGGGCCAAACATGGCGCCACCTCGTCAACGACTCGCAACTACGCTGGATCGGCCCAGAAAAAGGCGTCATCCACCTCGCTCTCGGGGCCGTCGTCAACGCCATCTGGGACCTGTGGGCCAAGACGCTGGGCAAGCCCGTCTGGCGGATCGTCGCAGACATGACGCCGCAAGAAATCGTCTCCCTGATTGACTTCCGCTACATCACCGACGCCCTCACGCCCGCCGAGGCACTGGAGATCCTAACAAAAGCGGAAACAGGCAAGAAAGAGCGTCTCCAAGAAGCCCTCGACTCGCAGGCCGTGCCGGCGTACACGACGTCTGCGGGCTGGCTGGGCTACGGCGAAGACAAGATGCGCGGGCTGTTGAGCGAGACGCTGGCGAAGGGGTATCGGCATTTTAAATTGAAGGTCGGGAGTGATATTGAGCAGGACAAGACGCGGCTGCGCATCGCAAGGGAGATTATTGGATTCGATAAAGGGAACGTACTCATGGTGGATGCGAATCAAGTATGGAGCGTGCCGGAGGCGATTGCATACATGAAGGAACTGGCAGATTTTAAGCCGTGGTTTATCGAGGAGCCGACGAGTCCTGATGATGGTGGGTTTGCCCTTTTCCCTCCCCCGCCGCGCCGATTGTCTCGCGTGCATGTGCGATTGGAACTGGCTAACGCGGCTCCAGTCCTCGGCCACAAAGCCATCCGCGAAGCCCTCAAGCCGCACAACATCGGCGTCGCGACCGGCGAAATGTGCCAGAACCGGGTAATGTTCAAGCAATTCCTGGCCTCGGGGGCCATCGACATCTGCCAGATCGACGCGTGTCGGCTGGGCGGCGTCAACGAGGTCATCGCCGTGCTGCTCATGGCTGCCAAGTTCAACGTGCCCATTGTCCCGCACTCGGGCGGCGTCGGGCTGCCGGAATACACACAGCACCTCAGCACCATCGACTATGTGGTTGTCAGTGGCAAGAAGAGCGTGTTGGAGTATGTGGACCATTTGCATGAGCATTTTGAACATCCGAGTAGGGTGAAGGAGGGGTATTATGTTACGCCCATGGAGCCCGGGTATAGTGTGGAGATGAAGGGGGCGAGTATGGAGAGGTTTAGTTATCCTGGGGGAGAGGGCGGGTGGTGGAGGAGTGAGGAGGCGAGGCCGATTTTGGAGGGGGTGAAGA